>Ga0308419_1000409_pt1 | contig 31753 bp, 28 predicted proteins | sample HotsprSampleMS50_FD_203674 | JGI IMG/M metagenome (GOLD analysis project Ga0308419, IMG submission 203674) | Hot spring phototrophic mat microbial communities from Mushroom Spring, Yellowstone National Park, Wyoming, United States - 20090730_MS50 ... | reverse complement strand
GTATGGGTAAATATCTCGAAGCTCAAAGGTTAGAGCAAAGAACTCTCTTCGATCTCGAAATGATGAAAGAAGTAGGATATTGCTCTGGAATTGAGAATTATTCGATGCATTTATCGGGGCGTAAGTTCGGGGAGCGACCACAATGTATAATTGATTTCTTTCCCGAAGATTTTCTAATTATAATTGATGAAAGTCACGTAACGGTTCCACAAATTCGTGGTATGTATAATGGTGACAGAGCAAGAAAAACTACACTCGTAGAACACGGTTTTCGTTTGCCGTCTGCTCTGGAAAATCGTCCACTAAAGTTCGAAGAATTTGAATCTTTGATTAATCAAATAATATTTGTATCGGCTACACCCGGCGATTACGAATTAGAAAAATGTAACGGAGTAGTTGTAGAGCAAGTTATTAGACCTACAGGTCTTTTAGATCCACAAATTAGCGTTCGTCCTACTAAAAATCAGATAGATGACCTTTTAGAAGAAATTAGGAAAAGAGTAAAAAAGAAACAAAGAATTTTAGTTACTACTCTTACAAAAAGAATGGCTGAAGACCTTGCTGAATATTTCCATCAATTAAGAATTAAAGTAGCATATATTCACTCTGATATAGATTCTTTAGAAAGAGTAGAAATAATTAGAGACCTAAGACTCGGTGAATACGATGTATTAGTTGGAGTAAATTTGCTTAGAGAAGGATTAGATTTACCCGAAGTGTCATTAGTAGCAGTCTTAGATGCGGATAAAGAAGGATTTTTGCGTAGTGAACGCTCATTATTACAAATTGCAGGACGAACAGCAAGAAATGTAGAAGGATTAGTAATTCTATATGCTGATAAAATTACACCATCTATGCAATATCTAATAGATGAAACTAATAGACGGCGAACTATCCAAGAGCAATTCAATAAGGAAAATAATATTAATCCTGTTACCGTATATAAATCTATTGAAGAAATTCTTAGCTCAACTTCAATTGCTGATGTAAATATTCAATATGGCAAAAAGCGTCCTGATACGAAAGAAAAAACTCAAATTACCAAAACTACAGAGCCACTGCTGGAATTTATGGATAAAGAACAATTAAATAATTATATTAACGAACTAATTAATCAAATGAAGAATGCTGCAAAAGAGCTCGATTTCGAGCTTGCTGCTAAATTAAGAGATGAAATAGAAAGAATAAAGGAAAATTATGCAAGTAAATTACTATAAAACTATTGATTTTAAAAAATATCCTTTTGCAAAAAAAATTAGACACCACGTTACTGCTACTTTTTACATACCTTTGAGCGAATTATCTATTGTACCACGCGGCTATCCGCCATTAATTAAAAAAGAAGATATAGATAATTTATTTCTGAATGGTAAAAGTGCAAATATATTAGATATCGGCTGTGGTAAAGGTAAATTTTTGTTAAATTATGCATTAGAAAACGAAAACGATAATATTTTAGGTATAGAACTACGAACTGAACCTGTAGAATGGATTAATAGTGTGATAGATGGCGAAAAAATACCTAATGCTCGTGCTATATGGTATAGCGTTGTAAACGGATTAGATTTTCTTGATGATAATAGTATAGATAAAATTTTCTATTTATTTCCTGATCCGTGGCCAAAATTACGTCATCACAAAAGAAGAGTATTTACTGTTAGATTTTTAGAAATGATTTACAAAAAAATGAGAAAAAATGCTATGTTATATCTTGCTACCGATGTAGATTACGTAAATAAAGAACAATTAAAAATTTTAAATCAATTTGGTAAATTTAGTGTTAAAGAAGTAATAAATCGGGACGAATGGAATTTACCTATTACTAATAAAGAGCGTTTTTGTCTTGAAAAGAATATTTATGTTTATAGACACATTTGCACAAAATAGCTTAAGCTTTTGAATATTGAATATTATATAACTTAGCATAAATACCATTTGTCTTTAATAATTCAGTATGAGTACCTTTTTCTACAATTTTGCCATTATCAAAAACGAATATTTCATCGCAATCTATAATGGTAGCTAATCTATGAGCAACTATAATAGCAGTTTTATCTTTTAGATTGTGCTCGATGGCAGACTGAACTATTTTTTCATTTTCAGAATCTAATGCCGAAGTTGCTTCGTCGAACAACAAAATATCGGGATTACGTAATATAGCACGAGCAATAGCAATTCTTTGACGCTCCCCACCCGAAAGAGTTACTCCCCTATCACCAATTTTTGTATCAAAGCCATTTGGAAGATTAGCAATAAAATTATAGGAATTTGCTTGTTTTGATGCTTTTATTATATCCTCCATACTTGCATTAATACCAAAAGAAATGTTATTTGCTATAGTATCATTAAACAAAATACTTTCCTGACTTACTATTCCAAATAAATTTCGATAAGAATTAATATCAAATTCTTTGATATCAACTCCATCTAAGTAAATTGTTCCGCGGGTTGGTTCGAAAAATCTAATAATCAAATCCAAAAGAGTAGACTTACCACTACCAGAAGCACCTACGAAAGCTATTTTTTTCCCTTTTGGAATCTCAATATTAATATTATTAAGCACTAAATCATCTTTGTAAGCAAAATCTAAATTTTCGATTGTAATTTTATTATTAAAACTATTTACTTTTCTACTACCGCTTTTTACTGTTGGTTCTTTATCAATTATCGAAAAAATTCGCTCTGCTGCTACTATACCGTGCTGAAATTTAGATAAAGAATTGAAAATTGTTGATATTGGCGACATAATAGAAAACAAAGAAAATAAAAACAACATTAATTTCTCGGGCTGTAGTTCATTATTTAATACTTGACTTCCGCCAATAAATAATACCACACATAGAGCTATAATTGCGAATAGCTCGTTTATGGATGGGATTATCTCGATAATTTTTTTATGTTTAATAGCACTTATTACATATTTATTTGTATCTTTTTTAAATTTATCAATGGAACTATTTTCGTTGTTGAAGGCTTTTACTACTCTAATACCGCCTATAGTTTCGTTCATTGTAGATGTATAATCAGCCATAGCAATTTGCATACGTTCTGCATATCTACGGAGAAATTTTACTGCTACTCTAATCAAAAATATACTAATTATGCTTGTAGAAAATGCTGCAAAAGTCAATAATGGCGATATAGAAAGCAACAAAAACAAAAATAATATTACTTGTATAAATTCTCTTATTACAGTTGTAAATGAATTTAAAGTAGTAGAATTAAGAGTAGCGACATCATTAGTAATAATTGAAATTAAATTACCTTGCCTGGCAGCTGTAAAATAATCAAGCGATAAATTAACTAACCGAGTAAAAATATTATCTCTGATTGATTTTATTACTCCTTCTTCTAATCGAGTAGATACTACAGCACCAAGATATTTGAAAATGTTTTTAAATGTAAATACTGTTATAATCAAAATACTTATATTAAATAGTGTATCTATAGTTCCTTTATCAGAATTTACAAGACTAAAAATAAACTGAAAAAAATTATTTGATAAATCTTTAAATGGATTTCCTGTATTAACAATAGTTCTATTATTATTTGAGCCGAAAATTAATTCAAGTATTGGTAATATTAAAGTAACAGATAATGTGCTGAAAAATGAAAAAATAGTATTTAAAAATATTTGTAAGAATAAAAGCTTTTTGAATGGCAAAATAAATTTAGCAACACGAACCAATATACTAATAGAACTTTTTGTATCTTTTGCTTTGTTCATATAATTCTAAAAAAACAAAAGTAATTAAAAAAATAACATCTAAACATATTGCTAAGAATTATAAATATATACCTATTTAAAATGCTCTCAAGAAAGTCATTGTTATTAAATTAAAATAAAGAAAGTTTAAATAAAAAGGCTGTCAAATTCTGACAGCCTCGATATTTTTAATTATCAAATTTAATATTATTTTTCTTCAAATTCAGATAATGGAGTTTTAATAATTACTTGCACAGTACGATTATAAAATCTTCCTTCGGGTAAATCATTTGTATATAGTGGATCTTCTTCGCCTACTCCTCTACTTGCTAATTTACCATATCTACCATTTGATTTTTTATTAATACCATTTTTAACATATTCAGAACGTCTTTCGGATAATTTTTTATTATGGTCGTACATACCTACTATATCAGTATGGCCTACCACTTCTACTACTGAAGTAGGATATACACGTCCATAGACATAGTCATTCATTATTCTTTCGTTGATTGGTCCTGCATCACTTCTATCGAATGGGAATAATATTAAGTTGTAAATTTCTCTTGTACTATCGGCAGTACTTTCTATTCTCATTTTATCTGTTGAAATTTGTAATACAGGTATTGTAACTGGATCGCTTTTACATTCGGCTCCAGATTTAGTAGTAACGACTAATTGAGCAGTAAATGGTTGTTCGTCAGTTGGGTATTTTGCTCTATTGTTTTTCCAATTCCATAGAATTTTTGGATCTGTTCGTCCAACTTCTGTAAGAGTATTCCATTGTTCTTTTCCGTGGAGAATTTCTATTCTGCGTTTAGCTACTAATTCATCTTCTATACCATTTTTAAGTAAGAAATGCATATTTACGGGTTGTGGTTCTGTTACAGAACCTACATCAAATACAGGTTTTACAACTTCCCATTCGGTTGTAATAATTTCCACTCTTCTATTTTCCTGTATACCTATAGAATCTACTTTTGTATTAGTAGGAGTAGTTGGTTTATGTTGGAATTTTAATTCCATTCTACTTTCTTCTATACCCCAAATATTTTTTAAGTAATTATATACATTTGTAGCTCTGCGTTTTGATAATTCTATATTATTTTTTTCAGCATTTGATTCGCCATCATTACAGCCGATAACTTGAATTTTAACATTTGGATTTTTCTTTAGTCTATATCCATAAATGTTTAGAATATGATAATATTTATCCAATGTACCACCAAAAATCGAAGTATCAGCAAAAATTTTAGTTTGTTCGGGACTATCAAATAAAATATATCTTTCGGGAATATCCGATTTACCTTCGTCAAAGAATACGTAGTTTAGGAGTGGATAAAGGTTTCTTGTAATAGTTTCTTTCATTACAAGGCCACGGAAATTAGCAACTTTTGGATTGTTACGTTTAGCAATTCTTACATACTCTGATTCTTCGATATCAGGCGTTAAAACAGGACGCTGACCTAATGTAATTTTAATTCTAATTTCGTCGGGTTTTGCTGCTTCATCGGGATTTTCTGTAACACTTGGACGCTCTACACGTTGAACTACAGTTTTTTTGCCATATTTTGGATTTTCAGCAGTAATTTCGATATCTACAAATTCTAATGAATCTTTAGGGTTGCCGTAGTCTGCATTACCTATGATGGTTTCGTTATTTTGTTTAGAAAAGGTTAGTTCGTCGTGAACTATTCTATTAGTAATAGGATTTCTTACTGTAATCTTTGCTGGAATAAATTCTCCTGAACATTCATCTACTACTGTAGTAATTAAATTTACTGCTTTGAAGAAAGATGGTACAAATGCCATAAATACATCTAAATCACCTTGCGATCCAGGTAAATCTGTTCTTCTTGAAGAAAAATAAATTATATCGCCCGATGCAGGTAACGAAATAAACATTTCATCATCTTTAGTATTAATTGGTTCGCCTAAATTTTCGGGCTTTGTACAAGTTCCTGTTGCTAAATCTAATGTTGTTTTGAAAAAATCTAATCCTCCTACAAGTGGTTTATGTCCATTTGATGCAAAGAATAATGTAACACCATCGGCTGCAATAAAAGGTGTAAATTCTTGCTTACTTGTATTTACACACGTTAGATTCTGAGCAGGCAACCATTCGTCTGTATCTTGATCTCTATCAGAATACCAAATATCCATATTTTCTAATTTTGGTTTACCATCACTATTTGGACCTTTACGAGAAGATACAAAATATAATCTTCTATTATCGGCACTAATTGATGGTTGCGAGTCGAAATTATCAGAGTTTACATTGGGACCTAAGTTTACAGGGCGTCCCCATTTATCACCTTCTATTTTAGAAAAATAAATATCACAATTTCCGTATCCATCGGGACGGTCGCAAGCAGTAAAATACAAACTTTGGCGGTCTGCAGCAATAGAAGCAGCGCCTTCATTGTAAATTGTATTTACATTTAGATAATCTAATCCTGTTAGAGTATCAATATTATATGGGATTGTAAAAATTGTATCAAGTCTTTCTTTTTTGGTTGTAGCCCAGAAGTCGTGTGATGGTCCTTTATTATTTTCTCTGCTACCTACACGATTAGATACAAAGAACAAAGTTCTACCATCGGCACTTACTGTAGGTGCATAATCTACTCCAGGATGATTTACTACTGGACCCAAGTTAATAATCCTTATTCTTTGATTGTCTAAAATACTCTTTTGTGCATCTTGTTTTACATCATTGACTATTTCTACAGCCATCAAATATGCTATTACTTTAGATTCATCATTATTCTGTTCATCAGAATTGTTATTGCCAAATACTTCAATATTTATAGCAAAAGCTATTAAAATCGTTGTAAATAATAATATAGTCATTTTTTTGATCATAATTTTACCCATTTTGTTAAATTTTTTTCATTTTAATAATTTTAAAGAATTTAAATTAATAATTTTTAAACAAATAAAAAACATAAAAACATTTTTTTTTTAAAATCTTGCCATAAATTCTACACTTATTTTATCTAATTTTTGATTTTCTAATCCTTTATAAAAATAATTTTCGTAATCTATCCTTATATGAGATTCATATAACTTTGTAATTACAAAAGTTACACCAGTTGTAATGCGTGTAGTTACTTCGTCAATGGATGTATAGTCTCTATCATAAGAATCAATTCTAATACCCGGAACAATAAAATTAAATAGCTTAGAATCAATTGGGAAAATCTTTAAAATATAAAATAAATAAGAAAAAGTATCATATTTCAATGTATCAGTCTTTGTTTTTCTTAGTGCAAATTCTCCATCGAATACAAAATTATTTATTTGATAGTCAAATCCAAAGTTATACAACGATACTTTATCTTCGTTTAAGTAACCTGTATATAAACAAGGTGATATATTTAAATCTTTTATGAAATCTAATTCTCCTCTTAATGCAAAATTTTTTTTCTCATCTCTTATAGGACGATTTATTCCTGTTCCGTTAAACAATCCTAAATAAATTTATATTGGTAAATATTCTTTTGCATTATACATTAATTGTAGTCCTAAGTCTCTTAACTCTGCCGATATTCTTTTAGACATAAAAGAGCAATTAAGGAAAGCAATTTCGTGGGGCGAGCGAATATTATGGGTGCTGAACGGGACTTTCATTTGTCCTAGAGTTATTTCAAGATAATCTAATGGTATCCAATTTACAAAGGCATCTAGCATACGCATTCGCCCTTCGTCTGATAAATCTATTTCGGCTTTGTATTCAAAGTCTTTTCTGATATATCCCGATACCTGGTAACGTGCATTCCTAACTACAAAAGCGGATATATTAGAATCTAAATTATATTCGAATTTTGTTCTTACAGTGCCTGCAATTCTAAAATTATTATCTAAAATTATTGAATATAAATTAAGGTAAGACAAAAAAAACAAATAAGGTAAAATTGAGTTTTCATAAATTATCGCATTAAAATTAAACTAAACTATCAAAATTTTTAAAAATGAGTGACTCAATACTTAAAAAAGCTTCTGCATATTTTACCCCGCATAGCCCGCCGTAATATCTTGCTCTTGCTATTAATTCTTCCATAAATTCGGGAGTGGAAAGCTTGGTATAAGGTTCGTTTTCATACTGCCCTTCTACAAAAACTTGGCTTGAAAAGGCTCTTATCGCATCTAATTTAATATGATGAACATCAGAAATATCTACAAAAAAATCAGGATTCTTAGGGAATTGGTATGCTTGCTGAAAACAAAAGATTTTTCGTGTTCGATAGACTTCTTGTTTTTTTTCATTATCTAATGTCTCATATTTTATTAATCCACTTTTAAACATAGCATCTCTTAGTAATTTATGAACGTTTTCGTGATCGGGATGACGCTCGAACCAAGGATGTGTAAGAATAATCTTAGGTCTATATTTCCTAATAATATGTACCATTTTATATAAATTTTCTTCATTAATAAGAATAAATCCATCTCGCATATTTAAATTTATTCTTTCTACTACGCCAAGTATTTTGGCTGCATTTTGGGCTTCCTGTCTTCTAATTTCTGTATTGCCCCTTGTGCCCATTTCTCCGTAAGTGCAATCTACTATTACAACTTTTTTATTTTGTTTTGTAAATTTAGCAATTGTACCGCCACAGCAGAGCTCAGCATCATCCGGATGAGCACCAATTACTAAGCAATCAATAATTTCATTATAATTATATATCATAATTTATATTTTAATTTTTATTTTCTGATTTAGAATTTGGTTTTTTAATAAATACTCTTAATAGGTTTTCAATATCTTTGGAATTAAGTTTTTCGAATGTGCTTTTATTTTCCTGCATACGAACTTCGTACTCGTCGTCCGATTCGCTTTTGCTATACATTACTATCATAGCATAAGCCATTAATACGGAAAATTCTAACCCTAATGCAAAAAATACTAAAGATGGCTGTGTAGATGGAATAAATTTCAATCCACGCAATCCAATTATGATAATCAATACTGCAGCACCAATATAAACCATACCGAGTATAGTATTGCCATATCTTTCTGTAAAGTAAAATCTTAAATAAAATGCAAGACCTGTCCAAGGATGTAATAATTTATATATGCTATTAGAATATTTCCATTTTATAGCTTTTTGCAGGTGTTTAATATCTTCTGTTCTTACTTTCCATTTCTCTGCTATTGAATGAATATCGCATGGCTCTGCATTTAGAATTTGTTCTTCTAATTCTTTATTCCGTTCATCAGAATAATATCCATAAATTGAATAATGAATTTTATCTAATTGATTAATAATTTCTCTTTCGATTTTATGTCTTATAAGTCCTATTTTGATTGGTAATAGCGATGAAATTACTAAGGTAAACCAAAAAGAAAACAAAGACAATGGCGCAAATAAAGAAATTATAGGATTAAACCAATATCGTGCTTCATTAGAAGTACCTTTGAAAATATCTATAGCCCAAGAAGTTAAGTAATCTGTTTTTTGAAAATTCTTTTTCTCATCTATTGAATATGGCATTTCTCTGCCATCATTATAGACATCTCCCTGTAAGTAATTTTCTAACACTAAATATTGAATAAAAGGTAAAATCAAAACAAAAGATAATATAAATACAGATATTAAAATCAAATTAAAAATAATATGTTGCGATGCATTATGTTTGACAAGCTTGTAATATTGTTCTCTTTCATTAATAATATTTTGCATTTTAGAAAGATAAAATTAATTTATAATATACAAAATTAAAATTTTTTACTAACTTATTCTACAATAATTATGTTATATGGAAAATAAAATGATTTATTTGAATAATGCTTCTACTAGTTTTCCTAAACCCGATTTAGTAATAAATGAAGTTTTAAATTATCTTAAAAACGTGCCTAACAACTATGGTCGTGGCTCTACTTATAGAAGTGATTATATCAAAGAAGTAAGAGATTTAATAAAAAACTTTTTTAATGCTAATGATGATTACTTTAATATATTTACATCCGGTAGCACAGAATCGTTAAATTTAGTAATAAAAGGGCTAAATCTCGAAAATAAAGAAGTAATAATAACAGCAAACGAACACAATTCTGTAATTAGACCTTTAAAATATTTAGAGAATAAAGGAAAAATTAATTTAAATATTGTTGATATCGATACTTTTGCAGAGATTAATTTAGAACATCTAAATAGTTTGATTACTGAAAAAACTGCTTTAGTAGTGATTAATGCTATATCTAATGTAACAGGTACTGTTCAGAATTTATTAGAAATTGCTAAAATTCTTAAACAAAGAAATATATTATTACTAATTGATGGCTCGCAATTAGCAGGTAATTATCCAATTAATTTAAGTGAGATTGATGCTGATTTTTTTGCTTATACAGGACATAAATCACTTTTTGGTATGCAGGGAATTGGAGGATTAATCTTCAAAAAAAATGTTTATTTCGAGCCATTAAAATATGGCGGCACTGGTTTTCGAAGTAATTATTTATATCAGCCCGTAGAATTGCCTCATCATTATGAATCTGGTACACAGAATATACCCGGTATTATAAGTCTAAAAAAAGGGATAGAATTTATCAACGAAGTCGGTTTAGAAAATATAATTAAGCACAAAGAAGAATTAATGAATAAAGTAATCAATAATCTTCAAAATTATGAATGTGTAAAAATTTATAAGCCCGCAAAAAATTATTCGAATTCTGTTCTTAGCTTTACAATTGATAATATTACTCCCGAAGAACTTAGCTATATTCTTAAAAGTTCTTTCGATATCGAAGTAAGGGCTGGACTTCACTGCTGTCCGCTTATTCATAAGTATTTAGGTACAGAAAAATTTGGAACAATTAGGATTAGTCCATCTTATTTCACTACCGAAGATGAAATTGATACTTTTAATAATGCTATTAGTAAAATTATCGAAGAATTTAAATGAAACTGATGTATTTCGAAATTGTTGAGAACTGCTTAGAAGGTTTAAATGTGTATGATGGCTATTTGGACGAAAACATTAATGAAGATTTTGTCGAAAAAATTAGCCGTATGGGTAAATTTATTTTTATGAAAGATATTCCAAAGCCGTATTTTCGAGTAATTGTAAGAAGCAAATTTACTATCAAAGGCTCTATTGGTAACGATACTATTAGAATAATTCTACCTGATGGGGCAAGTCCTGATATATTAAATGAGATAAAAAATTACATAAATAATGAAAACTAATAATGAATAATATAAAATCAATTGAAGAATTTTATAAAATAATTAATGATAATAGGTTAATTCTATCATATTTCTCTAATGAAAATTGTAATGTGTGTAAAGTATTAAAACCTAAAATAATAGATTTACTTAATAAAAACTTTCCTAATATATTTTTTATTATTGCAATATAGATGAAAATCCAGAAATTTCAGCCCAAAATAGCGTTTTTTCTATTCCTACAATAATTGTATTTTTTGATGGTAAAGAAATTTACAGATTTGGCAGATTTTTGGATATTAATGAATTAAAGATTAAATTGGATAGAGTTTATAATTTGATAACAGAAATTTAAAATAATTTTTATTTAATTCAATCTATATAATTTTTAAGTATTATTACTTAAGATTATGTTAATAAAAAGTTATATTTTTGTTAAGGGTGTTTTAGGTTCTCGATGGAAACTGCTTTATACATATTTTTAATTGCTTTCATAAGTTACCTAATAGGTTCATTTCCAACTGCTCTTATTATTAGTAAAACAATTTTTAAAACTGATATTAGAAAAGCTGGTAGTGGTAATATGGGCAGTACTAATACCTTTAGGCTTTTCGGTTGGAAATGGGGTTTAATTGTCCAAATAGTAGATATTCTAAAAGGTTATATTCCTGTAACTATTATTGCAACAATGTTAGGTACAGGTCTTGTATTCCCTAATGCAACTTCGTTCGAAAATCTTACATTACTAAAGATATTAGCCGGAATAAGTGCAATTGCGGGGCATATATGGCCTATATTTGCTGGTTTTCGAGGTGGTAAAGGTATAAATACTGCTGCAGGTATGATGCTTGGATTAGTACCTGTAGATGTTGCTATAGCTTTAGGATTGTTCATCTTAGCAGTTATTTCTTCCGGTTATATTTCTTTAGGCTCTATAGTTGCTGCTTTTACTATTCCAGGTTCTTTATTGGTAAGATATAATATTTTAGGTGCGGATATTCCCGGTTATAAAATTTTGATTTATTTCTCTATATTAATTTTTGTATTAGTTCTATATACTCACAGAGCTAATATTAAACGATTAATCAAAGGAACCGAAAATAAATTTCAAAAATTACAGTTAATTAAAGTAAAATTCTTTAAAAAGACTGAAAATAATAAATGAAATTCTCTAATATTGGTGTAATTGGTGCTGGGGGTTGGGGAACTACATTAGCAACACTACTTCATAGAAAAAATATTAATGTTACTCTCTTTACTCACGAAACAAATATAATAAAAAACATCAAAGAAAAAGGCGAAAACTTAGATTACTTGCCTGGCTTTAAAATTCCACAAGATTTAAAAATTACAAATGATTCTTCCGAATTAAAAGATTCAGATTTAATTGTTAATGCTATTCCAACTCAATATATAAGAAGCTCTATTAAGAATTTTGAAATACCTATTGAAGGGAAATTTATTGTAAATGGCTCTAAAGGTATAGAAATAGGAACACTAAAACGTATTTCGGAGATTTTCTACGAAACTAGTAATATTGATAGCAATAAATATGCTGTGCTTACTGGTCCAAGCCACGCCGAAGAAGTATCCAAACAACATCCTACTACTGTAGTAGTTGCTTCAGAAAATCCTTTATTATCAAAGGAAATTCAGGATCTGTTTAATACTAATTTCTTTAGAGTATATACTTCTGATGATTTAGTCGGATGCGAGTTAGGGGGAGCATTGAAGAACGTTGTTGCTATAGCAGCAGGTGTTATCGAAGGTCTGGAATTAGGTGATAATACAAAAGCAGCACTTATTACTCGTGGACTGGCAGAAATATCTCGACTCGGAATAGCATTAGGAGCAAAACCTTTGACTTTTTCGGGATTATCAGGATTGGGAGATTTATTTGTTACTTGTAATTCTCAATTATCAAGAAATCGTAAAGTAGGAGAATTGTTAGGCAAAGGGATGACGCTTACGCAAATTAGAGCAGAAATGAAAATGGTAGCTGAAGGAACTTTTACAACCGAATCTGCTTATCATCTTAGTAAACTTCATCACGTAGAGATGCCTATAACAACGCAAATGTATAAGATTTTATTCGAAAATGTTCATCCAATTGTTGCTATCGAAGAACTAATGAGCCGTGAAACAAAAAAAGAATGGTGGTGGTAAATTTAGAAAAATTACTTGTGGTAGGGCTTGGTAATCCTGGTGATAAATATAGACTTACGAGGCATAATATAGGATGGATGGTCGTAGAAAAATTAATAGAAAAATACAAAGCAAAAATCAAAACTAACCCAATTTATTATTTTTCAGAATTTAATATAAATAATACCAAAATAATTGCAGCTCTACCTACTACTTATATGAATAATTCGGGAGAAGCTGTTCTTAAATTAAAGAATAAATATAATTTTAGAAATGAAGAAATTTTGACTGTTGTAGATGAATATAACTTTCCTTTAGGTCGTATTCATATGAAATTGGGTGGCTCTGATGGTGGTCATAATGGTATTGCATCCATAATCGAAAAATTAGGTAGTAGAGATTTTATAAGATTAAGATGCGGTATAGATAAGAATTTTGGTTCAGGAGAATTAGTACATTACGTATTATCTCCTTTTGCAGAAAGTGAATTAGAAAAAGTAAAAGAAATAATAGAAAGTTCTATATTTGCAATTGAAACTCTTACAAAATATGGCTTACATAAAACTATGAATATAGTCAATCAAAAAAATTCAACATAATATTTAATTACTACTATAATCAAAATTACTGTATTTCAATTGGTCAATTTTTTTGTTTATCTCTTCGATTTTCATATTAATCTGAGATTTACGTTTTTCTATCCATTCTTCGTTGTCTAATTGATTTTGAAAAATAAAAGGTTCTTGCATCATTAACTTAGTGATTTTCTTTTTTTCGATTTCTATACTTTTTTCAAGTTCGCTTATTGTTTCTATGAATGCTCTATTTTTGTTACGTGCAGTTACTAATTCTATATAATCTTCGAAACATATTAACTTATGGAAAAGACGTAGTTTGTGAATATTCTTTGCCTTGTAAGCGTCTTGGACGTTATGCCAAAAATTATGGTAAAGTTCGGGATCGGGATTAGTATCGGGATGAATTTTTTTCGTAATAGTTCTATAAATATAAGAAATTTCGTAGTTTATATTTAGTTCGAAATTATCAAATTTGGTAGAATTAAAAGAATTTTCAATTTTGTTAAACAAATCTATTCTATATGTATCTTCTTCTTCTGAATTATTATTATAAATTGGTTTAATCTTGAATATTTGCTGTTTTAAATTTTTTAATATTTCTTTTTTTTGTTCTAATTCTTTTTCTAAATCTCCAAAAATCTGATTATACTTATATTCTAATTGTGGATAAATAACATTTTTTAGATAAAACCAATTACCGAGAATTTTTTGTAATTCGATTTTTAAATTAATAATTTTTTCTTTTAACTCTTTTGTAGTAAAATTATTAACTTTATACTGCATCCTTATGTTTCTCCTTTAATTCTTCTAACGCTGTCAAAGCAAATCTTAGATGTGGAATCACAATCGAACCGCCAATTACTAAAGCAATATTCATAGTTTCGTTAATTTCTTCGATGCTTGCACCTATCTGGTAAGCATTTTTTAGATGATACAAAATACAATCATTACACCTAAGTACCATCGAACAAGCTAAGCCCATTAATTCTTTAGTCTTTTGGTTTAATGAACCTTCGTTGTAAGCATTGGTATCAAGATTAAAAAACCTTTTATAAGGTAAAAAATCTTGCTCGAATACTAATTCGTTTCCTTTGTTTCTTCTATCAAAAAAATCTTCGTATATTTTCATATTTTTATTAATTCAATTAAAGTGCCGAAATTTAATTTTACAAATTTATACTTGTAAACTTATGAAAAACAATAAAGTTTTCCACAAGCGAAATAGTTTTCCACATAGTATTCCACAATGATATTGACAATTATTAATCAATTTGAATAATATTAGCCATTAATTAAAAAATGATTTTAATTAATTTATAATTATATTGAAAATTATTTTAAATAAATTTAAGAAAAAAATGAAACATTTAACTGATGTATTATTAGAATTTTTGAATTATCCTTTGAGCATTGGTGATTTAATACTCGAAAAATTTAAATCTATCAATGGAGCAATTAATCGAAAAGGAAATGAACCGAAAGAAGAATTTGTGTATATCAAAGGTAATAGAGAAGATAGAGTTTTGTTAGTAGCACACGTTGATACTGTATGGGATTTTACAAATATTGGTATCGAAGAATTATATCCCTTAATTATAGAAAAAGATGGAGTAATTTCATCTGCAAACGAAAATTTCGGTATTGGTGCTGATGATAGAGCAGGATGCGCAATGCTTTGGTTATTGAAAGATTTAGGGCATTCGTTATTATTGGTAGATGGTGAAGAAAAAAGAGAAATCAAGGGTAAAACTCTATCCTGTATAGGAAGTAATTGGATAATGAATGATCCAAAAAATGCCGATATTAGAGACGACATCCAAAACCATCAATTTATGATTCAATTCGATAGACAGCAAGGAAATCAGTTCAAATGCTATACAGTTGCAACCGAAGAATTTAGAAATTATGTAATTGAAAAAACAGGTTATTACGAACCTGATAGAGAACGCTCTACTGATATAAAAATATTAGCACGAGATATTTGTGGTGTTAATCTAAGTGTAGGATATTACAACGAGCATACTCCACAAGAAATAATCGTAATAAAAGAATGGCTAAATACTCTAAAAATAGTTCAAAATTGGTTGGAAGAGCCATTTTTACCTAAATATGAATTAAACTTAAAAGTATAAATCTATCAATTTACAGATATTTTTAAATCAATTAATTCATATTTTTTTATTTCATTGATTAATTCTGTGATTATATTATTTATTTTATTTTCAGAATAATTTGGATTAATTTGATAAAATTTCAATGATATGTTTTTATTATTAATTTCAATTAATTGTATAATTATAAGATTGTTCCATTGCATATTTTTAGATTTAATAGAAAAAGCGATAGAATTAAACTTTTCGTTATATTCAATTGATAAAATTTTTCTATTATTTCTTTTAATAAAATCGAAAATTAAGTTTTTTATATTCTCTATATTTTGAATTATTTTAATTTCCTTGAATGGTTCAAATTCTTGATTTGTCAAATCTTTTAAAATTTTACGATACCATAGAAAATAAATCAAACTCGCTATATGAAACCCTATTACCATTATTACAAGTGTAGAAATTACCGAGGATGTAAATGCTATAAAAGGATTGAACAATTTATAAAAAGTATTAAAAATAAATATTCCATAAGTAATAGAAAATAACAGAGTAACTAAGAATAATGTAATTTTTTGTATTTTTATCTTTCTATTGATAAACATTTTTAATCGAACAAAATAAAGAATTTAAAAATAATAGTTTATATTAAAAGTTTATATTATTAGTTTGAATTTTTGATAGATGAAAACAATAAAATATAAAGTAATAGTTTTATTAAGCCTTATTGGATTTTTATTTAATTACAATCTAAAATCAAAAGAATATTCTGCCAAGATAGAGCCTTTGATAGAGGTATCAAACAGAGTTATAAATATGGGACCCTGCCTAATAAATGATTCAGTTTTTTGTAACATTAGATTAATCAACGATGGAGAAAAAAAATTATATATGGAACGCCTTGCACCGAGTTTTTATCTCGGTGCTTCACCAAATGATGAGACCAAATTTCAATTTACTCTATATAGGGAAAATACTTTTTTGCCCAAAATATTCGAGCCTTCCGAACAATTCATATTCTCATTAGGATTTCGTGCGGGAGATACATTAGTTACAAAAGTAGGTTGGCACGAAGCATTACTTGCAATGAGTTTTTTAAGAGAAGACACTAAACAACCGCCACCAGTTACTCCTATTGATTCTTTTTTCGTACGGGTAAAAAAAACTTTAAAACATTTTGATAATTTTGTTGATATTATAAATTTCGATTCTGTATACATAAATACAGGTATTAAAGTATCAAAACAATGGAAAGGTAAAAATACTACATACAAGAATATTACTTTAAAAGAGCGAAAAATTAAATATATTACTCAGCCACAAATAATACCAGAATTTAATTTTGGTAACGATATTAGCTACCTGGATGTTATTCCAAAAGGTATAATTGAAAGAGAATTTTATTACGAGCCGTTAGACAAAGGCACTGATTCTGCTCTTGTAGTCCACTATTTTGTACCTGAACCTAAAGAGAATCCCAATTTTATTGATTCAACAACTGTTTTATTATTTGGTACAGGAGTAGAGCAAAAATTAGAAATAATAGGTTCTAATTATAATTTCAAACAAGATACTATTTTAATTGATAGAATAAATGAAAATAGTAATTTAATTGAAATTTATTTGAAAAATGTTGGGAACTTACCTATTTATGTAAAAAGCGAAGAATTAATAGATTTGTTCACTAATTTTAATACTGATGAAATAAAATTAGTAAAAAAATTTCAAGATGATGGATTTTACTTATTTCCAAATAAAATAGATACTGTAATTTTAGAACTTATACCTAAAAAAATAGGAAAAATTTACGTTAATTATCAATTAAATACAAACTTAAAAGAGCGATATATAAAAGTACTGCAAGCAAATAGTGATAGAATAAATTTTTATATTTATGGCGAATTTAAATCTCCAAAAATGGTAATAGCAAATAATGAAATAGACTTTGGTGATATTATTTTAAATAGAAGTGATTGCCCCTTAAGAAAAGATACTATCATAAAAATTATGAATACTGGTAATAGTAAGCTAATTGTAGAAAAAGTTTTAATTATACCCGAATATCCCGATTCTCCATTTTTTACAGATATTAAAAGTTTCGAAATAGAGCCTAATCAAGCTATTGATTTTAAAATTTCTTTCGAAACTACTTCTTCAATACCTAATGAATACAATGCTAAAATTTATTTCTATACAAATGAAGTTTTAGGAGATAGAATCAAAATATTATCATTAAGTGCAAAAACTCAACCAACTTCTCCTATTATTTTATACTTACCAAACGAAATTAAGGCAAAACCAGGTAGACAAATCATAGTTCCTATAATCTTAAAAACGAATTCTATTGAAAATGTTAATCTTGCTACTAATTTTTCTACAGATATAATTTACGACCGTTCTATTTTAGAATATATAGGCACAGAAACAATAGGTACTGCAAGCGAAGGTACAATTAACAAAAGTGATTTACGCGAAAATATAGATAGTGCAACAGTAAAAGTTGCTTTCGAAGCTCCTATCAATGGTAAATTAAAAGCCAGAGATACATTAATTTTTGTTAAATTTAACACATATCTCGGGAATTCTGCTGCTACAAATATTAGTATGATAGAGCCAAAACTTGGTGATAGGCGATGCAAAAACATTTTTGATATGCAGATATTAAATGGTATGTTCGTTACCGATTCTGTATGTGGAATTAATTATAAAGTTGTAAAAAAGTTTGATAAGCAGCTTAATTTAAATATTTATTATGGTGAAAATTATTCTACTAATTTAATCGAATTTACTATTCCTTTCAAAAGTAATATAATTCTAAATGTTTATGATTATCAAGGCAATCTAATTAAAAATTTAATAAATAATACTATTCCCGAAGGTGTATATCAAATAAATATTAATGAATATGGATTAAATTCAGGATATTATTATATTACTTTGATGAATAATTTTCAGATAACTACTAAACCAGTAATCATAACAAGATGAGAAAATACATATTTATCTTATTTCTAATTACTACTAGTTTATATTCACAGGGATTTGATTGGCAAATATCGAGACGTTATCCTATAGAAATGCCAAAAAATTTTTATGGTATAGGATTAGATTATTCAATTGGTCTTGAAATTGGAGATTTTAATTTAATCGAAAATTTGATACAATGTTGTAGATTTACCGATGGAAATAGTAATGCTATTTCAATTAATTTATATAATGAAAATTGGATGAATGATGGTAATTCTTATATTCTGCTTGCTAAAATTAACTTTTTTAATAGTAATTTCGAGATTAATAATAAAGAAGTAATTAGAGATGGATTTTTCGAAACAAAATACATATTTAATAATAAATTAATCAGAGTTGCTATTGGAGGTGCATACAAATACAAAATCGAAGATGTTGGTTTGTATTTGTTAGGTGGATTAGAAATAAATTTAAATATCAGTAATAAAGAAGAATTTAAAGAAAGAGCAATATCAAACAATGTTCCTTTCGATGAAAGAATACTATTCGATGGTAATATAGATAAATTTAATAATTTCTTGTTTTTATCATTTATAGAAATTGGTAAAGATTTAGAATTAGGATATGGAATTTATGCATCAACAGGAATTAAATTAAATTATACATTAAATAGTTTATTAGAGAATGAAAATTGGCGTAGTATCTTTTTTTCTATTAATTTAAAAGTATTTAAAACGTTTTAGAAATATGTCTAAAGAAAAATATCCAGTAACTAATGCTATTCGTCATTTAAGGCAATTTAATATCGAATTTACTCCTTATGAATACGAATATACTGAGAAAGGTGGCACTCGTCAAACTGCTCTTGAGTTAGGAGTAGATGAACATTCTGTAATTAAGACATTAATTTTCGATACTGATAGTGGATTGATTTGTGTATTAATGCACGGTGATAATGAAGTTTCTACAAAGGAATTAGCACGAATTATTGGAGTAAAAAAAGTAGAGCCTGCTCAAGAAAAAATTGCTTTTAATCATACCGGTTATCAATTTGGCGGCACTAGTCCGTTTGGTCATCGAAAAACAATTCCAATCTATATAGAAAAATCAATTTTAGAATTAGACGAAATTTATATTAATGGTGGTAAAAGGGGATTTATTATCAAAATTAAGACCCAAGATTTATTAAATGTATTAAATCCTACAAAGGTAGAAGTAGCTATATGAGATTATTAATTTTAGTTTTTTTGGTATTTCAGTCATATTTATTGGCAAAAGAGCCTTTAGCAGCATTTAAATTAGATAGTTTATGGTATGTGATTGATAATGAAGGTAATACGCTAATAGGTGGATTGAATATTAAATCTATAGATGCATATTCAGAAGGCTTTTTTTTAATAAGATTAGATATAGACGGTAAATCTCAAAGAGGATTTATGACTAAAAACGGAAAAGTTGCTCTGGTAGAATATGACGAGTTAAAACCATTTAAAGAAGGTATGGCTATAATAGGCAAGAAAATTAACATTACAAACGATTCATCTATTACTTATTATGGATATATAAATTCAAAAGGAGAAGTAATAATTAAGCCACAATACATAGAAGCATTCGATTTTTCTGAAAGCTTAGCGTGGGTAATGAATAACGAAAAACGTGGATATATTAATAAAAAAGGTCACTTAGTAATTGAATATAAGGGAACAGATGGGTTTGGTAATAGTTTTAGCGAAGGTTATGCATCGTTTGTAAATGATAGTGCTAAGTTCGGATATATTAATAAAAATGGAGATATAGTGATAGATTTTTTATTCGACGAAGCAGGCGATTTCCGTGAAGGCTTAGCAAGAGTAAATAATTTAGGTTTTTGGGGATTTATAAACAAGCAAGGTAAGTTAGTTGTAAAGTATTCGTATGATTTTGCAAGTGATTTTTACGGTGGATTTGCTTTTGTAGGTATTCCTGATTCTATATCTTATAAACCTTTATGGTCTTTGATTTCGAAAACGGGTGCTCGAATGTTTGATTTTAAGTATATAGATTTTAGAGATTTTTCTGAAGGATTGGCTGCAGTATGCGAGGACTATAAATGGAAATATATAGATCCCCAAGATAATCAAATAATAAATGAATATTATGATTTAGCAGAGCAATTTAGAGATGGATTAGCATTTGTAAGAAATAAAAATAAAGAAATAACAGGTTATATTAATCCTTTAGGAGAATTAATAATAAAAATTCCCGAACAAGCAACTGAAATTATTGATCTAAGATTAAATAAAAAAGTAAAATTATGATTATTCTAAAAATTTAAGAAACCTATCAAAAAAGTGCTCTTTTTTGGGGCTACGAGACCAAAATATAAATAATGCTTTGCCTATTATTGCACTTTCGGGTATTAATCCGTAGGAACGCGAGTCATAACTATTAAAATTATTATCTCCTTCTACGAAATAATGATTATACTTAAATGTATATTTATTTTGAACTTTATCATTAATTAAAATTTGATTTTCTTTTAATTCTACTGTATTACCTTCGTTTTGGATAATATGCTTATAGAATGGTAAATTACTTTTATAAAGATGTATAGTTTGCCCCTGTTCTGGAATAATGGCAGGTTTATACTCACTTTCAAATAAATCTGGTGGTGATTTTGCAAAAACAATACCACCAAAATTAGTGGTATTATAATAAATTAAGTCATTTGGAACTAATTTGATACGTTTAATGATATAATTTTCGGGTTGATTATTTAGTTTATAAAAATTATTTACAAATATTACAATTTCATTTCTTTTTGGACTGCGTAATTTAATTCTAAATTTATCATTTACTTTGAAACCTAAGTAGGGTATTTCGTAATTTATTCCCAAAAAAAACGCAACTTTGCTAATAAATATTAAATCATTTTTAAGTATAGTATTTTCCATTGATTCTGAAGATACTATGAAGAAATCTAAAACAAAAGTTTTAATTAAAAAAACAAAAAATATTATTATCAATAAAATTTCAAAAACCACTCTAAATTTAGAGAGTGGCTTTTTACTTGAATTGTTCCGCATAATGTTAATTGATTAACTTTCCTATTCTTGATAATCTTACCGATGCTATTTTATCGAATATCTTACCTATAGAAATATTTGGATCCCAAGACCAATAAACAATCATTGGTGTTCCAATTACATTATCATAAGGAATAAATCCCCAATATCGGCTATCTAAGCTATTATCTCTATTATCACCAAGCCCAAAGCAGTAATCTCGCTCTACTGTGTAGGTAGTAGTTGGTTTGCCATCTATGAATACTGAATTAGCGGTAGCAGTAACTTCGTGTCCCTCCCGAGAGATAAACACATCCCATTCTCTAATATTTTGTAAGTTTAATTCAATTACATCGCCTTTTTTAGGTATTCTAATAGGACCATAATTATCTCTGGTATAGCCCTTACCAGGTGGGAATGTTCTAAATTGATCACCTGGATATAGTGGCATTTCCATATCGTATCTGCCGTATTTAGGAAGAGGTACTTCTTTACCATTTACAAATAATTTTTTATTAATTAATTGCAAAGTATCGCCCGCAGTTGCTACACATCTTTTTAAATAATATACAAATTGATCGGGCTTTACTTGGTCTCTATCGCCTGGATAAATAAATACTATTACATCACCTTTTTCGGGTTCTTTGATACCTGGAAATTTATAAAATGGCAATGGAATGTTTAGAAATGGTATTAATTGGGGTGTAGTAGGTCCATATATAAATTTATTTACAAAAAGAAAATCGCCTGTCATTACTGTATTTTCCATAGATCCCGTAGGTACTACAAACGATGCTATTGCTGCTCCATTAATTATCATTACCACTACGATTGCACCAAGTATTGTTTTTACCCAAGAAACTAAACTTTCTGTAAATGTTTCGGGTTTCTTTTTTGGTTTTTTATTCTTTTTGAACGGATTTAGCTTTTCATTAAAAAATTTTTTTATATCCATAATATTTCCAGTAATTTAATTATCGATGCTTAATACTGCTAAAAATGCTTCTTGCGGAATTTCTATACTTCCGACTTGTTTCATACGTTTTTTACCTTCTTTTTGTTTCTCTAATAGTTTTCGCTTTCTTGAGATATCTCCACCATAACATTTTGCTGTTACATTTTTTCTAAGTGGTTTGATACTCGAACGAGCAATAATTTTAGAGCCAATTGCTGCTTGGATTACAACTTCGAACATCTGGCGAGGAATTAAATCTTTTAGTTTTTCGCATAATTTTTTCCCCCAATCATATGCTTTATTCCTATGAACAATAGAAGATAAAGCATCTACGGGATCACCATTCAACAAAATATCTAATTTAACTAAATCACCTGTTCTATAATTATCAAATTCATAATCTAATGAAGCATATCCACGACTTATAGATTTTAGCTTATCATAGAAATCAAAAACTACTTCGGCAAGTGGTAAATCGAAATGAATATCTACACGTGTTTGCGATAGATAAGTCTGATTTTTAAGAATGCCACGCCTATCCAAGCATAATTTCATTATAGAACCTACATATTCGTTTGGAGTTAAAATTTGTGCTTTTATAAAGGGCTCTTGCAAATCAGCTATTTCTACTTGTTTAGGTAATTCCGATGGATTATCTACATATATTTCTTCGCCATTAGTTTTTATTACTTTATATCTAACGTTTGGAACTGTAGTAACAATGTTTTGATTAAATTCTCGCTCTAATCTCTCTTGGACTATCTCCATATGCAATAATCCAAGAAATCCACATCTAAATCCAAATCCTAAAGCCGATGAAGATTCTGGCTCGTAGGTAATTGCCGAATCATTCAAAACTAGTTTTGCTAAGGCTTCTCTTAAATTTTCGAAATCATCAGCATCGGCTGGATAAATCCCAGAAAATACCATCGGCTTGACGTGTTGGAAACCTTCTATAGCTTTTTCGCAACGTCGTTTATCGTGAGTTACAGTATCACCGACTTTGGTATCGTGTAAATCTCTAATAGAAGCAGTAAAATATCCCACATTACCAGCTGATAATTCTCCTGTACGAAATCTATTCATATATAAGATGCCTACTTCTTCGGTTTCGTATACTTTGCCCGTCTGCATAAAATATATTTTCTCATTTTCTTTTAATGTACCATCGAAAATCCTTACATTTACTACCACTCCTTTGTATGGATCGAATATAGAATCGTAAATTAAAGCCTTCAATGGTGCTTCGGGATCACCTTTAGGTGCAGGAATTCTTTTTACTATTGCTTCGAGTATTTCTTCTATTCCTATACCAGCTTTTGCTGAAGCTAAAATTATTTCTTCTTCCTTACAACCAATTAAGTCTATTATTTGGTGTTTTACATCTTCTAATGTAGTTTGAGCACTTGGTAGGTCAATTTTGTTTATTACAGGGATAATTTCTAAATCGTTGCCCAAAGCAAGATATAAATTACTTATAGTTTGTGCTTCTATACCTTGGGTAGCATCTACTACTAACAAAGCGCCTTCGCAAGCAGCAAGCGAACGTGATACTTCGTATGTAAAATCTACGTGTCCGGGAGTATCAATTAAATTAAGTATATATTTATTACCATCATTTGCCTTGTAATCCATTTGTATTGCGTGAAGTTTAATAGTAATACCGCGTTCCTGCTCTAAAGGATTATCGTCTAATATTTGATTAAATATCATTTCTCGCTGAGTTACTCTACCTGTAGTTTCTAATAATCTATCTGCAAGAGTCGATTTTCCGTGGTCTATATGAGCTATTATACAAAAATTTCTATATTTTTCTAATTCTGAATTAAACATAATTTAAATTTCAATATTCATTTTAAAATAAAACCTAAAGACGATTTATATTTTTTTTGTTGAAAATGTTGTTTATTTAAAATAAAATTTAGTTTTTGTTTATTTTTATAAAAAATTATGAGTTAATTATGAATATTTTAATTTTTTTGGCAATTTTTTTTATTTTTAATATAAACTTATTATCTATGGAACCGCCTAAAGCAAAAAAAATTGAACATATAACAGAAATTCACGGTATAAAATTAATAGATAATTATTTTTGGCTAAGAGATAGAAACAATCCCGAAGTAATTAAATATCTTGAAGATGAAAATAATTATGCCGATTATATATTAAGCGATACTAAAGCACTTCAAGAAAAACTTTACAATGAAATTATTTCTCGCATCAAACAAACAGATATGGGTGTCCCAAAAAAAATTGATAATTATTATTACTATTATAAAATAAACAAAGGACAAAACTATTACATATTCTGCCGGAAAAAAGATAACCTAAATAATAATGAAGAAATTTTACTCGACGAAAATAAATTAGCAAAGGGTAAAAATTATTTTGATGTTGGTTTTATAAGTGTTAGTCCAAATCACGAATTAATGGCTTATGGTGTAGATTACAAAGGTGATGAAAAATATACAATTTTTATTAAAAATCTTAAAACTAAAAAATTATTATCCAAAACCATAAAAAACGCAAGTACCGACTTCCAGTGGGCTAACGATAGCAAAACTTTTTATTATACTACACTAAGCGAAATTAATCAAGCAGATAAAGTCTGGAAGCATATTTTAGGTCAGAAAAATAAAGAAGATGAATTGGTTTATACCGAAAAAGATGAGCGTTATTTCTTAAATTTATCTAAATCAAATGATAAAAGTATAATTACTATAAATTTATCAAGCAAAGACGAAACAGAAGTATGGTATATAGATGCCAATAATCCTGATAAACCAAAATTAATCAAGGAAAGAGAAAAAGAATTAAAATATACGGTAGAAAGTTATAATGACCAATTTGTAATAATAACTAATAAAAATGCTCCTGAATTTAAAATTGTAACAGTATCTAAAAATAATCCCGATATAAATAGTTGGGTAGATTTTATGCCATATAACGAAGAAATTACAATTAGAAATGTTCAAATTTATAAAAATTATTGGGCTTTACAATATTCCGAAGATGGTTTAGAAAAGTTAAAAATTTACAATACGCAAAGTAAAACATTCTACAATGTAGATTTTCCTGAAGAAGATTATTATTTCAACTTTTATGACAATAACGAATATAATGAGAATAAAATAAGAATTTCTTATACTTCGCTTAAAACACCAAATCAAATTTTCGACTATGATATGAAAGAAAGAAGTTTCGAATTACTTAAAGAACAAGAAGTTTTAGGAAATTATAATAAATATGACTACGAGACTAAACGAATATTTGCAACTGCAAAAGATGGAAAAAAAGTTCCAATATCTTTAATTTATAAAAAAGGTTTACAACTGAATGGCGAAAATCCTACTCTACTATATTCTTATGGTTCTTATGGTTATTCTACAAATCCATATTTTTCGTCTGTTAGACTAAGTTTGTTAGATAGAGGATTTGTTTTCGCTTTAGCACATATTCGTGGAGGTAGCGAATATGGATATCGTTGGTACAAAGATGGCAAAATGAAAAACAAAATGAATACTTTCACCGATTTTATTGCTTGTGCTGAAGAATTAATCTCAAGAAAATACACAAATCCCGAAAAATTAGTAATCGAAGGTGGCTCTGCGGGTGGGTTATTGATGGGTGCTGTAACTAATATGAGACCTGATTTGTTTAAATTAGTGTTGGCTCACGTTCCATTTGTAGATGTAATTAATACTATGCTTGATTCTACTATTCCATTGACAGTAGCTGAATATCAAGAATGGGGCAATCCTAATATAAAAGAAGATTTTGATTATATGTACCGATATAGCCCTTATGATAACGTTAAAAAAACTAATTACCCAAATATGTTAGTTAGAGCAGGATTAAATGATCCACGTGTTTCCTATTGGGAGCCTGCTAAATGGGTTGCTAAGTTAAGAGAATTAAAAACCGATAATAACTATTTAATACTTATTACGAATATGGCTTCTGGTCACGGAGGTAGTTCAGGACGTTACGAAAAATACAAAGAAATAGCAGTAGATTATGCTTTTATATTCAAAGTATTAGGTATCAAAGATTAAGCTTTAAATAGGACTGCTGCATCTATTGATTTTGCTCCAGATTCTCTGAGCGCTTTTGCTAAGTTATTTAATGTAGAACCTGTAGTTAGAACATCATCTATTAAAATTACATTTTTATTTATAATTTTTTGGCTGTTAGTAATCTCGAATACATTTGCTACATTAGTTTTTCTTTGCTCGGCTGATAGAGTAGTCTGTGATTTAGTATATTTTTTACGCTTTGCTAATTTTGTGTCATAATTTATATTTAATTCTTCGGCAAAACCTTTAGCTATATAATCGCTTTGGTTATATCCTCGTTCTCTTTTCTTAGCTATGTGTATAGGTAATGGTATTACTAAATCATATTTTTTATTACTTTCTTTAAAAACTTTTTTTGCTAATAACTTCCCAAATTCATATCCAATTCTTTTTACACCTTTGTATTTAAGTAGATGAATTAAATTAATAAAATTAATTTCATCATCAGATATATAAAGAGCATAAACATTTTCAAAATATAATTCATCTTTGCTTATATTGTGAAATATTTGGTTTAGCAATAAACTACTTTCAGGAGCAATTGGAACGCTATAATAGCACTTTTTACATAGAAAATCGGAACTAGAAATATTATTTTTATCTAAATTAATTTTACATATTTCGCATAGCTTTGGATTAATAAAATTAAGAATTGATTCAAATAAAAATTTAAAAAAATTATTTAATTTCATTACTCATTTTATTAGCAAAATATTCAATTCCTAATCTAGAATTTGGAAAAATAATTATTGCTATTGATAATATTAGTAAACCTAAATTTTCCAAAATTTTTGGTATGCCGACTTTCTGTGGATTAGTGCTAGAACATCCACAATTAATATCTAAACCGCGTATCATAGCAGATAGTATAGCAATTATAAAAATTATTAATAATATAGATGAAATTATTGCTGTTGCTCTTAACCTAATACCTAAAATTAAAAATATACCAACCATTAACTCTAACCAAGGCAAAATTAAAGCAATGATGTTTAAACTAAACTCAGGCATCAATGCATAATTTCCTATTTCAGAAGCAAACTTATCTGCTATGTTAATTTTACTTGCACCAAATGATAAAAATATAAAGCCTACGACTAATCGAAAAATTAGTATCAGTATAGGATTATTTAAATATTTTGTCATACTTTTGTTATTTATATTTTAATTATTAACAAATTTTTTAATTTTTTATTTTAATTAAATGCCTGTAATAAAAAGTGTATCTGGACTCAGAGCAACATTAGACGGTAGCCTAAACGAGCAACTTATAAAAGAATATATTAATGCTCTTTCTATAGTAGTAGAAGACGGCACAATTGCAATAGGACGCGACGGTAGACCTTCGGGTGAATGGATTGGAAAATTAGTAATTGATGAATTAATTTCAAATGGTTTCAATGTTATTAATTTAGGAATAGTACCTACTCCTACAGTTCAATTAATTGTAGAAAAATATAATTGTAGGGCTGGTATATCCATTACTGCTTCGCATAACCCTGATAATTGGAATGGTATTAAATTTATTAATAGCAATGGTATATTTTTCGATCAAGATGAAAATAAATTAATTTGGGATAATCTTGGTAAAAGTCCTATAAAAAGTGATTTAAAAGGAGAAGTTATAGATAATATAAATTCTCAAGATTTTCATATAGATCTAATATTAGATAATATACTAATTCAGAATGTAATTAATGATATTAGAAAAAGAAAATTTAAAGTTGTAATTGATTGCGTCAATGCTGCTGCTTCAGTTATTGCTCCAAAATTGTTAAGAGAATTTGGTTGCGAAGTAGTTGAATTAAATTGCAATGGAAGTGGCTTGTTCCCACATAATCCCGAACCATTAACCGAAAATTTAAGCGAACTAAGATATAATGTTAAAGAATTATCGGCAGATTTAGGAATTGCTATAGATCCCGATGGTGATAGATTGGTGTTGATTGATGAAAATGGTGATGCAATAGGAGAGGAAAAAACCGTTTGCATTGCCATCGAATCTGTTCTGATGCAAAAAAAAGGTAATGTTACTGTTAATTACTCTACTACTAATTTATCTAAAATTATTGCCAAAAAATATGGAGCAAAATTCTTTAAAGCACCTGTTGGCGAAATTAACGTAGTCAAAAAAATGAAAGAAACTCACTCAATTATTGGCGGCGAAGGTAGCGGTGGTGTGATTTTTCCTGAAATTCATTATGGAAGGGATGCTCTGGTTGGTATTGGTTTGCTGCTTAGACTTCTAACTATCAAAAATCAAAGTCTATCAGAATTAAACAAAAACTATCCAAAATTGGAAATGATAAAGACTAAGCAAGAATTCTACGGAGATATTGATAATATCAAAGCAAAAATTAAAGAAAAATACTATAATGCTACAATTATAGAAGAAGATGGAATTGTAATTAATTTAGGTAATGATTGGCTTCAAATTAGAAAATCAAATACAGAGCCGATTATTAGAATTATTGCAGAATCTTCTTCTAAAGAAAAAGCCCAAAGTTTAATTAATTCAATTAAAGAATTTGTTTAAATAAAATGAACCAGCAGCAACCAAAGATAATTTGTGCTCATTGTGGGGATGATTGCCCGGATGATACTATTAAGATAGATGATAAATATTTTTGTTGTAATGGCTGCAAGACTGTTTATCAATTATTAAATGATGACGAACTAAAAAAATTATATGAAGATATTAATTTCTCGAAGAATAATCAAACTAAGTTCAAAAAAGGCGAGTTCGAGTTCTTAAATGATGAAAGAATATTAAATAATTTATTAGATTATCAAATAGAAGATAAAAGCAAAGTTACTCTTTACTTGCCACAAATTTATTGTAGTGCTTGCCTTTATTTAATTGAAAATTTGGCTAAGCTAAACCAATGGATTTACGAATCACAAGTAGATTTCCTAAGAAAAGAAGTTTCGATAGTATTTAACAATAAAAAAACGAACTTAAAAGAAATTGTAGAATTGCTTACTGCTATAGGTTATCGTCCACAATTAAATATTGCTGATATAGAAAGACCTAAAGAAAAAGCTGATAATAAAAACTTGTATATTAAATTAGGTATTGCTGGATTTTGCTTTGGAAATGTAATGCTAATGTCTCTACCTGAATATTTTTCGGGTGGTAATTTAGAACCTGTTATTAAGAAATTTTTTGATAGTATTAATATATTTTTTGCTATTCTAACTCTATATGCAGCTACTGATTACTTTAAATCTGCCATAAATAGCCTAAGAGTAAAATTTATAAGTATAGATGTGCCTATAGCTTTGGGTATATTAGTTCTGTTTTTAAGAAGTGCTTGGGATATTTTTATGGGGATTGGTCCTGGATATGTAGATACATTATCGGGCTTAGTATTTTTTATGCTTACAGGCAAAATTTTTCAGCAAAAAACTTATTATAACTTATCTTTCGACCGCAATTACAAATCTTATTTTCCATTATCTGTAATAAAAATAGAAGCAAACAACGAAAAATTTGTTCCTATTATAGATGTTGGTGTAGGCGATAGGCTAAAAATTAGAAGCTCGGAGATTATTCCTGCTGATTCTATCTTAATTAGTGGTAATGCTGAGATAGATTATAGCTTCGTAACAGGAGAATCTCGTCCCGTTCATATTAAACCAGGTGATAGAATATATGCGGGTGGAAAGCAATCCCGTGGAACAATAATAATCGAAACTGTTAAGAACTTTAATCAAAGTTATCTAACTGAACTTTGGAATAAAAGTAATTTCAAAAAGGAAAAATTTAACAACTTCGAAAATATCACAAACAAAGTTTCGGGCATTTTTACAATAGTTATTTTGATTATTGCTATTACAGGTTTTCTATATTGGTTACCAACGAGTATTGATAAAGCGTTTCACGCATTTACTTCTGTTTTGATTATTGCCTGTCCTTGTGCATTGGCTCTTACAGTGCCATTTACGTTAGGAACAGCAATTAGAATTTATTCCCGTAATAATATGTTTTTAAAAAACACCTTAGTTATAGAAAAAATGACTGAAATAAACTCGATAATTTTTGATAAAACTGGTACTTTAACTTATCATGATAAAAATGAAGTAAAGTTTGTAGGAGATAATTTGACTGATGAAGAATTAATATTAATTAAATCAACTGTAGCTAATTTTACTCATCCTTTAAGTAGGATAATTTATAAAAATATAGAAAAAATTCCATATAAAATAGAAAATTATAACGAAATAGCAGGATTAGGCATAGAAGCAGAAATCAATGGTAAAAGAATAAAAATCGGTAGCAAAAAATGGATTTTAAATTACGAAAATGCTCCAAAAATTAAACAAATAGTTCAATTTATGAACGAATCTACAGTATTTGTTTCTATTGATGATCAATATAAAGGATATTTTGTTATTAGTTCTAAATTTAGAGATGGACTAAGAGAATTAATTGATAGTTTAAAGAAAGAATATAAGATTTATGTAATTTCTGGCGATAATAACTCTGATGAAGAACGTTTAAAAGAAATAGTAGGCGATGATGTTGAAATTAAATTCGAACAATTGCCCGATGATAAAATAAAATTTGTAAAAAATAAATCTGCAAATAATGAAAAAATTATGATGCTTGGAGATGGACTAAATGATATAGGAGCATTACAAACTGCCGAAATAGGAATTGCCATAACAGATGATACTGCTAATTTTTCTCCAAAGAGCGATGGTATTTTATTATCAACTAATTTAAATAAACTTAAAAAATTTTTAGATTTATCAAAATATTCACGTAAGACAATTATATTAAGTTTTATAATTTCTTTTCTGTATAATGTTATTGGTTTATCATTTGCTTTAACGGGGGAATTATCACCTGTAGTTGCTGCTATTCTAATGCCTATTAGCTCGGTAAGTGTAATTGCTTTAACTGTACTAAGAGTTAATTATTTTTCACTAAAAAATGATTTGTATAAAAAATTAAATTAACAACGATACAAAGATTTAATATTTTATAATCGGACAAAAT
>Ga0308419_1000407_pt1 | contig 31897 bp, 20 predicted proteins | sample HotsprSampleMS50_FD_203674 | JGI IMG/M metagenome (GOLD analysis project Ga0308419, IMG submission 203674) | Hot spring phototrophic mat microbial communities from Mushroom Spring, Yellowstone National Park, Wyoming, United States - 20090730_MS50 ... | reverse complement strand
ATAGACAGGCTAAAAAACAGGCTGTGGCGGTTACAAAAAACAAAGAAAAACTGCACAAATTTTCGTATAGATTCTTACGTGAGGCAATGAATATGCTTTCATATAGATTCTTAGATGAAGCAACAGGCTGAGATTAAGATGATGTGAGGGGGTTAATTTTCCGGGAAAAAATCACCTGCAGGGGGGATTGCCAAATTCAGTTATTTGCCTTATCTTATCATCAAATCAAGGCGTAAGATTAAGATAATGATCTGGAACAACACGGAAGAGCGTTATAAAATCATCTTTAATATTATTCCCAACCCGGCTGTTCTTCTGGACCTCGATAATAAAGTTGAGGCCATAAACGATAGTTGTTTAGAGTATTTTGAAAATCAAATTCCGAAAGATGTTATCTATGGCCAAAAGGTCAAGGTGAAAAAAATTTTTCCCTGGCTGGCAAACGAACTGTCTGCTCTGATGAGTGGAGAAGCCCGGGAAACGGTTTTTGACCAGGAGCTTATCTGTCCAAAAGGTCAGGTTATTTTCCAGGTCCGAATTAAGAAAATTCTTGACCCCTTCGACATCCACCGCAACACTCTTATTCTTATGAATGATATTACTTCCATTGTGGAAGCAGAAAAAAAAGTAGCCCGGGCCCGAGATTTTTACCTGACTCTTTTTGAGGAATTTCCGGCCATGATCTGGCGAGCCGGAGCCGACGGCCAGTTCAACTACTTCAACCGGGCCTGGCTGGCCTTCACCGGAAAGATGGTCGAGGAACAGCTGGGATATGGGTGGGCTCAGGCTCTGCCTGAATCTGACCGGGAAAGGTTTTTCCGGGTTTATGAAACGGCCATCCAGGAGCAAAAAGCCTTTGAAATTGAATTCAGGCTCAGAAGATATGATGGTCAGTACCGCTGGGTTCTTTGCGTTGGACGACCCTTCAGAGGGCTGGAGGAAGAATTTGCCGGGTTCATTGGTTCCTGCTACGACATAACCGAAAGGAAAATCCATGAACAGGAACTAGCTCACCTGGCTATGCATGACCCCCTAACTGGTTTACCCAACCGCCGGATGCTGGAAGTTATCCTTCCCAGATTAATTGAGCAGACAGAAATGGGCAAATACAGTGCCCTATTTTTCATGGACCTTGATAATTTCAAACTGGTTAACGATAACTTCGGCCATCATGTAGGTGACAGCCTGCTCGTAGAACTGGGAAGAATCATAAATAATCAGCTGAGAGAGGGAGACCGGCTTATCCGGCTGGGTGGTGATGAGTTCGCCATTCTTCTGGAAGGAGTTCAGAAGAAAGAAGCCGAGCTAATTGCCCGCCGTCTGCTGGAGACAGTCTCCCATTATCAATTCGTCACCCCGCAGAAGTCTTTTAACCTTTTTTTGAGCATTGGCATAGCTTTAATAGCTGAGAAAACTGATCCTGAGGTTATTATGTCCAGGGCTGATACGGCTATGTACAAAGCTAAAGAAAAAGGCGGAAACCAGTTCGTTCTTTATGAATGACAGAGAGTAAATCCTTCCGGCTCACACCTTCACCATGTTCTTTGTTTTAAGTTTTCATTTAAATTAAAATAAAGTGAAAACAACAGTCTGCCAGTGGAGCAAGAAGGTGGAGATTTCAAAAATCCCGAAATTAATCCTGGTTTTATTTGCGGTTTTATTTTTATCCGGCTTGTTCAGTCCGGGAGAAGCCCGGTGGAGGTCAGTAAGGCCTGGACTAAAACTGGGTGCTGGCCTGTCCAATATTTTTGGAAGCGATGCTTATCAACAGGACTGGCAACCTGCCTTAACCTGTGGGGTTTGTTTCACTCTGGGCTTGAGCCAGAGGTTGGGCCTAGAGTCCGAACTACTTTATTCGCAGAAAAGTTCTGTTTATCGCCTGAAGCTTGATAACTCTGAGTACCGAGAAAAATATCTTCTGAGCTATCTGGAAATTCCGCTCATTCTTAAGTTCTTTTTGACCAGAACCGGCCTGGCTGCCTTCTATGTTTATGGCGGTCCTTCAGTCGGCTTTAATCTCAGGGCCAGATTGAAGGTAACTTTTGATGGGCTGGAGGAAACAGTTGAAGTCGACAGTCTTAAAGGAAGGGATGGTCTTATTAATCTGGGGGTGGGAGCTGAGATAAAATTCTCAGGCGGCTTTTTTGTGTTAGAATCACGCTACAGCCAGGGTCTTAAATCCATCTCCCGGGAGGTAGAAGGTGATATCAGGAATAAGAGCCTGATTTTCCTTTTTGGCTTCAGACTGTAAGAAAACCGCTGGTTATTATTTTAAGCTGCCGGGGCGGCCTCGCTGAAACTCAACCCGAACCCGATTTCCAGTCTCTTCCTCAATCCTTTCCAGTTCAAATCTGACCTCTGAAAGGTACCGGGCGTGAGCTTTTAAGTAGGTAAGACCCTGACGGCAGATAAACTCTAACCATTCTCCCGTTGCTGTTTCATCCATTACCTCCGGAGTCTCTTCCACCAGTGTCATCTGGCTTCTGAGGTTAAGACGGTTTTCGGTGGAGGACTGTCTTCGGGCATAAATGTTTAGCCCGTTGTACATTTCAAGTGGAGCCACGAATGGTGACCAGCGTCTGGCCCATCGCTCATACCGGTTATAAAACCGCTCGTTTGATTCTCTGAGAAGAGGGTCAGAAGTCATTTGTTCAATCAGAATTTTCTTCAATTCTTCTGCTGCCTGACGGTGGGGTTCGTAGATTTTGAGAGAGAGCTGGCGGTAGTAAGTAAACCAGCCCCTTGGTATCCAGTAATCGCGGAAAAGATAAGGCGAGTAGCCGGAGAACTGTTGAACCCATTCATGAGAAGGATAACCGTGGAGGTTGAGGTAGAGGTCAGGTACCCAGTCGCGGTATATCCTGGACCGGACTCTGGCTTCAGGAAGGAGGGGCTGGGTTAGCCCTACCTGGTACCCTATGTCTACGCCCATGGCACTATAACGACCGGCGTGCAGACAATGGAAAGGCTGGTGCCGGAACAGCTCCAGGGCCAGCTCGGCTCCGTCCGGATTTTCCAGCGGCTGGATGACCAGGTTGAATTTTTTCAAATAAGGCTGGTAAGATTCATCGGTCGCCAGCAGCTCGACAAACTTCAAAGAATAGTTAGTTGAAGAAACTTCGTTGGCGTGCTGACGGGCAGTTAAATGCAGGGTTGGCTTGAAGGTTATTAGTCTGGCAGGAGAAACATACCGGCCTTCAGGCAGAAAAATCTCCAGGACTGATACCGGTCGGCCTTCAAAAGACTGGCCACCGAGGTAAAACCTGATGGTGGGGTATAGGGCTAAGCCTTTAGCAATAGCCAGGCATTCATCAGAACCTATAATTCGATTGAGTGGTACCTCTCCGGTAAATTCAGGCTTATTTCCGGAGTCAGTTTTTTTCGAATAAACTGAGACCGGTATAGTCTTCTCCAGAGCAAAACTTTGATGCTGGATTTTAAGACCAAGAAGTTCTATGTTAGGGTAAGAGAAGGCTGACTTGCTGAGTTTTTTCTGACGCTGGATTAGATAGGTATCCAGCAGGGTTGCCAGAAGATAATAATCTGCCTCTTTCTCCACCTCAACTAAAAGACCTGCCTTTTTTATCTGCTCCTTTCTGGTGTCGAAGATTATTTCTTCGAGTTTCAGGTTCTTTGATTTGAGAGCAGGGAATTCCCAGGTTTTGCTGCCTTCGGGCTGGCCTGAAATTTTCCAGCTGAGAGTCATTCTGGGTTTTCTGGCTGGAAAGTCTTCCAGCCTGAATTTTATTTGCGGCGGTTGACCTTCAGTGGCCGGGTATAAGACCGGTAAGACATTACCGGGAGCAGAGGACCTGGAAGCCTCAGTTGGCAGTTCTGTTTCCTCGCTACCCGGTTGAGTTATACCCCGCAGGAAGTCCAGTGTGTCAAAATAGATTTCGTCATGCAGAGATTCTAAGGGGCTGATGATTTCTTCATCCAGACCAAGGCGGTAGTTTGGTTCGCTCAGCCAAAGTTCAACCAGCAGCCGCTTGAAATATGGTTGTTTGACAAAAGTTGGTTCATGGTTGGTCTTTTTCAGGACAAATTCATAAAGTGGTTTCAGGATTTCCTGTTGGTAGAATCCCCAGATTCTTTCCGGGTCAGTCTGGATGGTTCGGTTCAGGAGATATTCATTTTCCTGTTTAACCCGACACCAGCCAGTGGTTATCTGAACCGCTCCCCACTCAGGAGACACCTGTAAAAATGGGATTTCTCTCACAGCCGGGGAAAACTCGGAATTGTAGATTAGGTCTCCGGATAGGTTAAAAACTTTAATTTCATAAACAGGACGACTGCTGGCTTTTAGTTCAAAGTGGATGTTATTGATAGGCAGGTTGAGCTCTGAAGCCAGAATTTCGTCTACAGGATAAAGTTCCTGGAGCCAGCGATTTGGGTCGGCGTAAAAACGTTTGGCTTTTTCGGTTGGTGGGTCTTCGGCCCGGCTTACGGTGATTACCAGCCGGCTAATAGGATATTTTTTAATTTCAGGCAAAACTTTCTCCACCAGCCAGAAGAAACCCTGTTTATAGGCAGAAAGGACTTCCACTTTGGCTTTAAGGCCCCTGGAAGTCAGGAGCTCTTCAATCTTTCCCTTCAGGTTGAGGCGAACAGCCAGAGGTTCGCTCAGGCCAAGACTTATTTTTAGACTGGACCCGGATGAAGCCTGGTTTAGAACTTCTTCTACCAGCTTTAAGGCCTCATCCACTTCCCATTCCAGCTGCCGCTGGCCGCTAAAGACTTCAACCGGGTCGTTAAGAGAGAAGAGGCTAATTCTGGCTGGAAAGTTAAATCTTTCTTTGAGCAGCGATTCCAGTTCTTGCCGGTATAAGTCATTTTTTTCAGGAAGAATTATTTTAAGTTCCAGGTTTTCCAGATTCTGGTTTTCAAGTTTGCTAAGTTCTTCGGTGAGTTTATTCTGGAAGTAAGCTTCGGCAGCTCCCAGTTCACCTTTTAGAAATCTTTCCAGATCTTCTTTCAACCAGGAGAGCTCTGGCTCTCCTTTTTTAAATTCAGTTAAATAGGGGAATTTTAGACTGAAGTACTCCAGAGTCTTTTCCAGAGCTGTGGCAGTGGGTGAATCTATAACCAGGCAATCAGAATGACTCAGGCCGCCGGGCACCAGCTTAATCATTCCGAGATGTGGCTCCAGGAACGGGGTTTGGAGTTTTCCGCTCTTTTTCAGTTCCAATACCAGGGAGTTCTGACCAAGGAGAATTGGAGCCAGAAGAGATTTTTTACTCTCTATCTCGGAATCAAAATAAACCAGGGGGAAAGACCCCCCGGCCGGGTCCAGGACCAGTCTGGTGGTAAGAAGAGGTAGCCGCTTTAGGATTAAACCTTCAGGGACGATTACGGCTGTTTCCAGCCCGTCCATGATTCCATCCTGGTTCCTATCAACATAGAATCCTTTTATAGAGAAGAGTTCAGTGAGGTCGAATTGCCTGGGTTTTTCCGGCGCTCGTGGTATTTCTTTGAAAGCCGGGGTTAGCAATCTCTTAGAAGAGCCAGGGCGCGGCAGGACCAGGTTTTCTTCTTTTTGGTTTGATATAAGACGAATGTGAAGCTGGCGACAGGCTGGATAGGCCAGAATTTCTGTGCCTTCTCCCCGGTCTCTCAGCCGGGCCAGCTTCTTCAGGCTGGTGGCTGCTTTTTCCAGCTCGGTTCTGGATGAAAAATACATATCAACAGTCAGGCTGGCAATTTCTCCGGCGGCCTCAAAATTCAGTGATTTCAGGATCGGAGGTATATTTTTCTGCGGCGGAAATTCGTAAAGGGCTTTTCGGAGAATTTTCTTCTCTACCGAAATACTCTCGCTGATTAAGAACTTTTCAAGGTCATTTTCCGTTTTTTCCCAGGTGAAACCTGATTCTCGTCCCCATATTTCCCAGAAATAAGGCCAGCGAAGAAAAAAGGCCCGACCGGTTCTAAGTAAGGTTTCCTGGGAACCGGCAACTACAAGAAATCCCTGTTGTCCCTGATAGTTGAAGACGATAATAAGCCCCTGGTTAGGTGAAAAAGACTGCAGGTCTATTTTCTCCTGGGCCAGAATTGCCTGGCTCAATTTGAGGTTGGAACCAATGAGAACCGGGTTTTTCAATCTGGAAAACTGACCGATTTCTGATTCTTTGCTTACCAGTCCAAAATTCAGGTTCAGGCTTTCTAAATTTATCCTGGCGGCTATTTCGGAAGCCAGGGCTATTTCTTCAGAAGTCGGTCGATCCGAAATTATCAGGCTGAGTTCAATCCGGTCGGTAAACCCGTCGCCGTCTGAATCTATAAGGGTTGTTCCAGGACGGTAAAGATGAGACAGACTTAGATTCTGGCTCAATACCGTCCCTGTTAAAAGGCTGAGAACTATCAGGCTGCTAAGAATCCTTCCAGTCATTGTATTCCTCACGCCACAATTTTAACATTTTCAATAAAAAGACAAGTAGGAAATTCTGAGGTCACGGGGAAGAAAGAGATGAGGGGTTGGTTTAAGGTTTTAATCAGACCGATAGCGAAAATTTCGTTTGAGTTTCTCCAGTCAAGATTAGATAATAAATACTGAGAGCTGGTAGAGATGAGGTGTTTTACCGGGGAAAGAGGGTTCGGGCCGAAGCCGGCGGTTTAAGTCTCGGGCTGGCTGTTAGGTTTAAGAGAGGAGGCGATATGCTATTTCTTAAAAGGATAACTTTCGTTTTGATAATCTTGGCAGTCATAACTGCAGTGGTTGGCTTGATAATGGCTCAGACTAAAGCTCAATCGTTAATTAACATCTCTTCACCAAACAGCAGGGTAGAAGTTAAGATTGATCTGAAGGATCAGATTGCTTATTCGGTTTATTTTAACGGTCGGGAGGTCATCAGTCCCTCTCCTATCTCCATGACCATAAACGATAATGTGATTCTTGGGCGAAGACCTGTTCTGGAAAATGCTTCGCGAACCAGGGTCGAGGAAATAATTTACCCTCCGGTCAGAGAAAAAAGAGCGGAGGTAGTGGACCTTTATAACCAGGTTAACCTCAAATTTCGGGGCAATTATGGAGTAATTTTCAGGGTTTATAACGATGGAGTAGCCTACCGCTTCTATACTGGATACCGGGTTCCAATAAAAGTCAGGAATGAGCAGGCGACTTTTAATTTTCCGGATAATTTCATGGCTTATGTACCTTTTACTAGAAGTTTTCACACTTCTTTTGAGAGTAATTACAGCTATCTGCCCTTAAAGGAGATAACTGCCGACAAGCTGGCTTTTGCCCCGATTCTGGTTGAGATCCCTGACGGTCCGAGAATAGCCATCACCGATGTCTGGGTTGATGATTATCCCGGGATGTTCTTAACTGGAAGCCAGAGTGGCCAGCCTGGTCTCATAGGAAAATTTGCCCCATATCCTCTCGAAGAAAAATTGAGGGATAAAAGCGACCGGGAACTGGAAGTAGTTAAAGAAGCTGATTACATTGCTGAGACTAAAGGGGGCAGGCAGTATCCCTGGAGGCTTATTGTTCTGGCACAGAAGGAGGAAGACCTTATCAGCACTGACATTGTTTACCGGCTATCCCCGCCGCTTGAGCTTAAGGATACTTCCTGGATAAAGCCGGGTAAAGTAGCCTGGGACTGGTGGAATGCCAGTAATCTGTTTGGAGTAGATTTTAGGTCCGGGATTAACACTGATACCTATAAATTTTACATAGACTTTGCCTCTAAATACGGAATTGAGTACGTAATTCTGGATGAGGGCTGGTCGGACCCTTCTGACCTGTTCCGGGTGAATCCAGAGATAAATTTGGAGGAACTGGTCCGCTATGGTCAGCAAAAAAACGTTGGGTTGATTCTCTGGTGTGTCTGGTTAACTCTGGACAGGCAAATGGACCGGGCCCTTGATTATTTTCAAAGAATCGGGGTTAAAGGAATCAAAGTTGATTTTATGGACCGCGATGACCAGAAGATGGTTAACTTTTACCGGCGCTGTGCTGCGGCTGCGGCCAGAAGAAAACTGGTGGTTAATTTCCATGGAGCCCATAAGCCAGTTGGCCTCAGGCGAGCTTTTCCTAATATTCTGACCAAAGAAGGGGTTCTCGGTCTGGAATACAGCAAATGGAGTTCTCAGGTTACTCCAGAACATGACCTGTTAATACCTTTTATTCGGATGCTGGCCGGGCCCATGGATTACACTCCAGGAGCCATGCGAAATGCTCAGCAAAAGCAGTTCCGACCGATTTTTGACTTACCGATGAGTCAGGGAACAAGATGTCACCAGCTGGCCATGTATGTGGTCTATGAATCCCCTTTACAGATGCTTTGTGATTCACCATCGGCCTACCTTAAGGAACCCGAAGTTATGGAATTTCTGGCAGATGTTCCTACTGTCTGGGATGAAACTCTGGTCTTAGAGGCCAGAATAGGTGATTATGTGGTGGTGGCCAGAAAGAACGGCAAACGCTGGTTTTTGGGAGCTATGACGGACTGGACTGCCCGAGAGCTTGAATTGAAGCTGGATTTTCTGGAGCGGGGGAAGCTCTGGCTGGCAGATATCTGGCAGGATGGCCCCAATGCCGCCCGCTATGCGGCTGATTATCAGTATCGCCGAATAAAAGTATCTTCAGGAGAAAACTTAAAGATATCTCTGGCCCCCGGGGGAGGAGCTGTTATTCGGTTTAACCCAGAAAAATGATTGGAGTTTAAGCTGGGGCTTTTAAACTGCCGGTACAGGATTGAAAGTTGCTAAATTTAATTGCCTGAACTTACAGTTTATAAGGCTTAAATTCTAAAACTAAAAGTTCCATTTTTCTGTTATTCTGGTAATGGCTAATCTTGTTTTTCTTAAAGGCCAGGCCAGATTCAAATTTTTATGGTATAATTAAAACCCAAGATGGGGCTGATTAACCCTATAAGGACTTGACAGAACTCGTTATCTTGTGTAGATTTCTTAATATGGGACACAATATATAGTATGGAAGAAAATGAAAGCTTTTAACAATCCCCTCCTAGGTCGGGGCCAGGAATTCTCCTGGCGGGCCCGCCTCCCTCTCATTAAATCAATCTGATTTAATTTTTTAAGGATATCCATAGAAGTGGAAAAAATAATGAAAAAAATGAAGGTTCACAAATATTTTCTGGCTGTTTTCCTGGCTCTGTTTTTTATTGCCGGACGTCCTCTGGAATTTGGTAACGAAAGTAACTTTTTTCATGGGTACGTAATTCCTCAGCCGGTGATTAAAGTTGGTCTGATCATCGGTCTAAAGCAGGCTACTATCAGCTCCTCTTCCGGCATGAAGATTTACGAAATCGGTAAGGAATACCGGCTTCTGGCTGAGGATGTGGAGGAGGTCATCATAAGAGTTGACCGGGAGAAACTCACAGAAAAGTTTGTTCTCCTGGTGGCTCAGACCAGAGACCGACAGGAAGCTGAACTGCTGGCGTCAGACCTGAGCCAGAAGTTAATCGGACAGGTGGTTCTGGAAGAAAAAAGCGACCCCGGAGGAATGCTTTATCTGGTGAAATACGGTGAATTCTTAACCAGGACTCAGGCTCTTGAATCCATCCGCCAGTTAGAAAACCTGGGTTATCAGGACATCTGGATTATAAGAGAAACGATCACCCTGCCGGAGCTCAGCAATATCTGGCTGCAGATAAATCACAAGTTGTTTGTCATGAACCAGGAAACAGACCTTTACTTCATACCTTCTTTTGCTCAGAGCTTTTTGAGCTTTAACGGCCGCAGTTATCGGGGGATTTTTGTTTTGAAAAATACCAGCCGGGGTCTGTCTCTGATTAACATTCTGAATCTGGAAGATTACCTTAAGGGAGTGGTTCCGCTCGAAATGTCGCCTAACATTTACAATTCTCTTGAAGCTCTAAAAGCTCAGGCGGTGGCTGCCCGAACCTATGCTCTGAAAAACCTCGGACGAAACCGGCATCTTGGCTTTGACCTGACTGACACTCAGAGCTCTCAGGTTTACGGCGGGATGTCGGCCGAACAGACATTGAGCAACTGGGCTGTGGAAGAAACGACTGGAGAAGTTATCGTATATCGGGGTGAGTTGATAGATGCCCTTTACACTTCAACCTGCGGAGGGATGACCGAAGATTCTGAAAACGTCTTTTCAGGAAAACCAGTTCCTTATCTTAAAAGCACCAGCTGCACTTATGAACAGCAGCCAGAGTGGCAGATTGTCACCACCAGAAAATACCCGGCTGTATTTCTGGGCAGCCGTGATATTCTGGTAGAAGTCATGCCCCTTCTGGCCTCGGGTCTTATCAGCGACCAGGATGAGGATTTTAATCGACCGGTCAGCGGGGCGGAAATTGAAAGTTCTCTGCGCCGGGTGAATGAGAGAAAGATGCAAAATAACCCTGCCAGACTGGATTATTTTAACTCACTTCAGGAAGTTAATTTTGTCAATCTGGCCCGGGGGCTGGTGGATTTTTTCGGCTGGCAGGAAAAGACCGACCTGTTAATACTGCCCGCTGAAGTTAATTTTGTGTTGAAAGGAAATCCGGCCAATCGCCAGTTAAAAGAGAATGAGCGACGGGAACTGGCTTATCTTCTACAGTCGGGAATATACCCCAACTATTTAAAAGAAGAAAATTTTTTCCGACCGGTTACCAGAGCTGAATTTGCTTATATTTTAAAAAAATCAGTTGCCTGGCTTAATGATATCTATCATCAGGGTCAGGTACTGGGAAAAAAGGAAAACCAGCTTGAGGTACTGGAGAATAAAGAGCGGCGGCAACTGATTCTACCTGACAATGTTTTTCTCATCAGAAAGCTTGAGGAAGGTTCTTTTCCGGCCAGCAAGTTAACTTTACTCGGGGGAGAACAGGTTAGGTGGATTGAATTAGATGGAAAACTGAGTCTTATTGAAGTTATTTATCCTTTCAATACCAACGTGATGGACCGAAGTTCCCGCTACAATCGCTGGGAGGTAAGGGTGGCCCGAGAACAGCTTCAGCAGAGTATCAAAAGAACTTTCCCTCAGATAGGCAACCTGGTTAATCTGAAGGTTCTGCACCGGGGCAAGTCGGGGAGAGTGGCTGAACTTCAGATTATTGGAGACCAGGGAAATGTTACAGTTCAGGGCTTGCGGATTAAGTGGATTTTGAACCTGAGAGACATGCTGTTTTCAATTGACCGGGAATACGACCCCCAGGGTCAGCTGTCCCACTTCGTTTTTAGCGGAAGGGGCTGGGGACATGGAGTTGGCCTCTGTCAGGTTGGTTCTTATGGAATGGCGCTGTCCGGGGCCGATTACCGCAAGATAATTTCTCATTATTACAAGAATGTTAAGATAGAAAAAATCCACTGAGCTGGACTCCAGAAAATCTGGGATTCAGCGCTGTTACAGTGGCCTCTTTTTTTACCAGTTGACTTTAAGCCTGATTCAGGGTAGAAGTTTATATTTAATCTGGTAACAGGTTTTCGGATGAATTACCTGCAAACACTTTTCCTCGGTTTTCTTCAGGGGCTGGGAGAATTTCTGCCCATTTCCAGCTCGGCTCATCTGGTGATGGTGCCCTATTTTCTCGGCTGGAATTATCAAGGGTTAAAGTATGATGTAATGCTTCATTTAGGCAGCCTGCTGGCCATAGTGGCCTATTTCTGGAAGGACTGGTTAAAAATAATCTCGGAGACCTTAAAGGAACCTCGAGGACATCAGGCCCGGATTTTCTGGTACCTGCTCGTAGCTACCATACCAGGGGCTCTGGCCGGTTTTATTCTGGAAGAAAAGGCCGAGACGGTTTTCCGCCAGCCCAATTTTGTGGCCGGGAGCCTGATAATCTTTTCTGCCTTTATTTTCCTGGCAGACCGTTCAGCCCGGAGCCAGAAAGACCTTGAAGCTCTGACACTGGCCGAAGCCCTGCTGATTGGCCTGGCTCAGGCCCTGGCCATTGTGCCAGGCGCATCTCGTTCAGGGATGACTATCATGATGGCTCTGTTCCTCGGCTACCGACGTCAGGCAGCGGCCAGATTTTCCTTCCTACTGGCTACACCACTAATAATTGGAGCTGCCCTTCTGGAGGTCCCTAAGATTAGCCTAGCCGAGGTTAATGGTCCTTTCATAGTTGGTTTTGCTTCGGCAGCCGTCTTCGGTTTTATCTCCATAAAGTTTTTACTGAGCTTTCTTAGGACCAGAAACCTGGTCCCGTTTGTAATTTACCGTTTGTTCCTGGCGGTTCTGATTTTGCTTAAATCTTTTTTTTAATCATCGGATTAGAAGATCAATTTTTAAGCTTTTAACTTACAATATTTCAGGTTTAACGGCTGGCCGCTTGACTAAGCTTTCTGACTTCCTTACAATACTGCTTAATTTCTCAGTCATTTCTGGAGGAAAACTTGAAATCAAAAGCTCTTAATTCCGACCGCCGCGAAGCCCGGGAGTATCAAACCCCGTCCTCGGGGATTTTTTTTAAAGCCCGGAAAGTGCTTTATGAAAAGAAATCCGCTTTTCAGAGAATTGAAATAATAGAAAACGATTTTTACGGTCGAGTGCTCTTCCTGGACGGTCTGGTTCAGACCACTGAAAAAGACGAGTTTTTCTACCATGAGATGCTGGTTCATCCGGCTTTATCCTGTCATTTCCGACCAGAGAAAGTGATGATTATCGGTGGTGGAGACGGTGGTGCTTTGAGAGAGGTGCTGAGGCATCCGGTCCAGAAAGCCTGGCTGGTAGAGATTGACCAGGAAGTTATCCGGGCCTGCGAAAAGTTTTTTCCCTGGCTGGACGAAGCTCTGTCTGACCCACGGGCCGAACTGGCTATTGCTGATGGATTTGAATTCATTCAAAGGACAACCGAGAAGTTTGATGTCATCATCGTGGATTCCTCTGACCCGGTTGGTCCTTCAGCCATCCTCCATGATAGAGATTTTTACGCCAGGCTGAAAAAAGCGCTTAAGCCCGATGGAATCATCGCTGCTCAGGCTGGTTCCCAGTGGCTTCATTTAGAAGAACACTTGAAAAAAGCAAGTTTTCTCGGCCGGCTATTCAAACTTGCCAGATTTTATTTCGGGCCGGTACCCACCTATCCTGTGGGTACCTGGTGTTATAATTTCCTTTCCGACAGAATTGACCCCCTGGCGGTGAAGAAACTACGCATTCCAACCGGTTTGCGTTATTACAATGAAGAAATCCATCGGGCTAGTTTTGCTCTTCCCGCCTTTTTTTACAATCAAAAAATTCAGAAAAGCAGAAGGAAGAAATAACTTCTCTTAAAAACTCTATTTTATTTCTTCGGGGCAAGTTCCAGGATTTTTCTTAGCAGCCTTTTGTCCTTTGGAAACTGGCCGACCTCAGGCAGTCTGAGAAGTAGGAAAGCCCAGTTCGGGTTAAGAGAAAACACTTTCTTAAATAGAGGCAAACTTTCATCCACTAGCCCCAGGCTGGCCATGGTCACTGCTGGCCAGAAGATCATTTCCGGGTTTTCGGGATAAAGTTCCATGGCTTTGGTGTATTCCTTCATGGCTTCTCTGGTCTTATTTTCTGTGAGGAGTTCATCGCCGCGGTTCATATGATTGTAAGCTTTGGCCAGCCGGACCAGCCTTTTCAGTTCTTCTACCGGCTCCGGGTGGTCTTCCACCCGAAGGTCATAGATTCGGTCTCGCCACCAGGCTCCGCTACTCTTGCCGCTCACTACCAGGATGGCTGCTGATTGTTTGCCACGGATATCTCCGCCTTCTCTTTCAGCTGCTTCCAGGGCGGCCAGCAGACGGTCCACCAGTTCGCCTTTAGTTGTTTGAAAAGCTCTGGCCATAGCTTCCCATACAGTCTTTTTCAGCATCAGATTGGCCTGGCAGGAAAAACCATCTCCGGTGTAATGGCCCGCTTCCGGAATGCATTTTTGGCCGGTGTGAACAGCTACCCGGCCAAAAGCATCTACCATTGCCACTTGCCTGACTTCGGGAGTTCGGTCGGCCTTAAGCAGGCCGTTCAGGGCTTCCTGAGCTGTTTTTCCAGCTTTCATCATTGCCAGTCCCAGGGGCCCGTAGCTCGGCTCAACAAAAGATTGGGTAGCTATAGCTCCTACCCCAGATTCAGCCCAGGGGACGATGAAGCCCACGGAAAACCAGTGTGATTGAACGGCTACGCCTAACTGACCGGTTTCCCGGTCGAAGGCGACTATAGAATAGGTGTTTACTGGGCGGAGAGGACGAGAGGCTTCCAGCGCTGAAACTCTGGTCCAGGTTGAAGTTGAAATAGTCAGAAGAATTAAACTGATAAAAAAGATGCCCCGGGAACTTTTCATTAAACTTTCACTCTGGTTAATTTTCAGATGTTTCATCCTGACCTCCTGAAAAAATTTAACGCACCTTCTTTTACCTTCTCACTAATAAAATTATAGAAAAAATCAGTTGCTGAAACATAGAATTATTTGAAGACAATTTTTCCCCGGGTAAAAGAACGGAATCGGGGAGTTTTAACGGGAAAAACCAGCTGCTTATCAGGCAAGATGAAAGCCGGGGTTTCTGGCAGTGGTCAGTTTCCAGAATTGGCTGAGTTAAGCCAGGACCAGAGGCCGAGCTGGCTGTGGAGTTGGTTTAATATTACAGGGAATTCAACACCAGAAAACCGGAAAAATGGTTCTCTGACTAATAAAGAAATCATTCACGCGGTTTTAGAGAATTTTTTAGAGTTAAGGATAAAAAAAGATAAGGGGAAAACCTCTCGCAGGTGTTCCCCTTTTAACTCTCAGAGTTGGCTTCAGCAAGTATTTCGAGTAGCCTTCCAGGTGGCGGAGCCAAAGTTGCCCATTTCCACCTCACCGGTGATGGTATTCTTATCCTGAATTTTTCCCTTATAGGTCATGGTAAATTGACCCTGGGGAGTATCCCGGACAATGCTCCATTCTATATCATTACCCTTGACAGTACCTTCACCAGTAATCTCTCCGCCCCTCATGCCTTCCATGGTGACTTTTAGCTTTTCACCTTCCTGGACAAATTTAATAGTGCTGGTTCTTTCACCACGGGGGGTGGTGATGGTGAAGGACCATTCACCGGTTACATTGACCTGGCTGGCCAGAGCAAAAAGGCCACTGATGGCCAGGACGAGCAAAAGAACAGTAATTTTCTTCATGTTGGCCTCCTGCTAATTTTGACGATCTTACTTGCCCTTTCTTCCACTTTTATATTTTTAGTATACATTTTAAGGATACATCAATTTACCCTGGTTTTTCTTTTTCTGTAGCACTCTGAGCATGTCTTCGGTCATTCTGGCCAGGTCATAATCCGGTTGCCAGCCCCATTCTTCCCTGGCGGCGCTATCGTCTATGGACTCCGGCCAGGAGTCAGCTATGGCCTGTCTGAAATCAGGCTGGTATTCTACCTGAAATTCCGGGAGATGCTTTTTTATTTCTGCAGCCAGTTCAGCGGCCGAGAACGACATAGCGGTGACATTAAAATTAGAATGATGTTTTAACCTGGAAAAATCTGCTCCCATCAGTTGTATTATAGACTTAAGACAATCTGGCATATACATCATAGGCAGGCGGGTTTCTGGCTTAAGGAAGCAGGTATATTTCTTTCGGAGAATAGCTTCGTAAAAAATGGCTACGGCGTAATCAGTTGTTCCACCTCCTGGCAGGGCTTCATGACTGATGATTCCGGGAAAGCGGCAGCCTCTGACATCAAGTCCGTATTTTCTCACGTAATAATCACCAAGATGTTCTCCAGCAACCTTGGTTACTCCGTAAATGGTCGTCGGACATAAAATAGTATCCTGGGGTGTATTAATCCTTGGGGTGACTGGCCCGAAGACAGCAATTGAGCTCGGGCAAAAAACCTGTTTTACCCCGAGTTCCCTGGAGGCTTCCAGGATGTTGTACAGCCCGTTGATATTGACCTCCCAGGCCTTCTGAGGATTTTTCTCTCCAGTAGCGGAGAGAATTGCCGCTAAATGGTAAACGATTTTTACCTGATATTTCTGAATTGTTTCGGTTATTTCCTGTCGATTAGTTACATCCAGCTTTTCGAAAGGCCCTGAATCCTTCAGGGAAGACTCAGGCTGGACTATATCAGAGGCCACTACCCTGGCTTCTCCATAAATCCTTCTAAGGGTTGGCACCAGCTCTGAACCTATCTGTCCTGAAGCTCCGGTAACCAGAATAGTTTCACTCTCTAAAATCATTTTTGCTCCTTGTAAATTAAAAATTTTGAAGAAAAACTTATATCTTTACTTAAGTTTTGTGTCAACTCCGAAGCGTATTTTTTTCAGAGTCTTGCCTTTAAGCTCAACTTCTTATAAATTTTATATCTGCTTTAATTTAGTAATAGAGGAGGAATTTATGAGCGTTGTGGTTGATGGGCATTTGACCATCGAACAGGTGGTTAAAGTAGCCAGAGATAACGAGCCGGTCGAGATTCATCCGGAAGCTAAAGCCCGGATTCAGAAATGCCGGGCTCTCCTGGAAGATAAGATTAAAAAGAACGAGATAATGTATGGGGTTAATACGGGAATCGGGGAACTGGCCAATGTAGTCCTGACCAGGGAACAGGTGGAAAAGTTTCAGAAATACATAATTTACAGCCACGCCGCCGGTTATGGTGAACCTCTGCCGGTAGAGGTGGTCAGGGCAGCCATGCTTTCCCGGATTAGCTGTCATTGCCACGGCCATTCCGGTCTCCGGCTGGAAGTGGTAGAAATGCTAACCGAGCTTTTAAATAGAGGAGTTACGCCGGTTGTCTGTCAGAAAGGCTCAGTTGGAGCCTGTGGTGACCTTTCTCCAATGTCTCAGATTGCTCTGGTGCTGATGGGGGAAGGAGAAGCCTATTATCAGGGAAAAAGATTACCCGCCCGGGAAGCTCTGGAAAAGGCTGGCCTTAAACCCCTCGTCTTTCAGGCCAGGGATGGGCTGGCCACAATTAACGGCTCTAACGTAATTACCGGAATGGGAGCCCTTGAGGTTCACGATGCTCTTCGTTGGATAAAACAGTCGGAGATTGTGGCGGCCATGACTCTGGAAGTTCTTAACGCCAACATGAAAGCCTATGACGAACGGGTTCATAAAGTCCGGGGTTACCCTGGAGCCATCACTTCGGCTGAAAACATCAGAAGACTAACTGAGGGTAGTGAACTTTTAAAGCAGCCAGGGAAAAAGGTCCAGGATGCCTATACCCTGAGAAGCACCCCTCAGGTAGTAGGTGCTGCCAGAGATGCCTGGCAGTGGGCGAAATACATGATAGAAGTTGAGCTTAGCGGAGCGGCCGATAATCCTATCTTTTTCCCTGATGAGGACCTGGTCCTCACCGGTGGCAATTTCCAGGGTGTGCCTCAGGCTTTTGCTCTGGAGCTTCTGGGTACAGCCATTACTACAGTCTGTGTGCTCTCAGAACGGCGGGTGAACCGGCTGATGAATCCTAATCTTAGCGCCGGGCTGCCGGCTTTTCTTACCAGAGGAGCCGGAATGTTTTCCGGATTAATGCTGACCCAGTACACAGCAGGAGCTCTGGTCTGCGAAAACCGGGTGCTCTGCCATCCAGCCGCCACCGGTTCCATTCCGGCAGCTGCTGACCAGGAGGATTTCGTCAGCATGGGTCTAACCACAGCCCTGAAAACCAGGCAGATTCTGGACAATGCCCAGGCTATTCTGGCCATTGAATTTATGGCTGCTGCTCAGGCGATGGATTTTCGCCAGCCTTTGAAACCTGCTCCGGCCACTCAGGCTGCTTATGAAGTCATAAGAAAATACGTGAGCTTTCTTGATGAAGACCGTCCTCTTTATACCGAGATTAATCGCCTGAAAGAGGTGGTTCAGAGTGGTGAAATTCTGGAAGCTGTGGAAAAGGTAACAGGTCCATTGAAATAAAAAAATTGGCTATAAAAACTCAAACCAAAGAGAGCAAGAATGGAAGAAAGAGTGGTCCTGATTACTGGAGCCACCGGGCTTCTGGGGCAGGCGGTGACTATAAGGCTGGCCCGGGATTTTAAGAAATTAGCCCTGCAGTTTAATCAAAATCAAACCCTGGCTCACGCCCTGAAGGAGGAACTCGGTTCCCAGGGAAATGCAGTTGAGGTTTTCCAGGCTGACCTGACAACAGAACAAGGATGCACTGCTCTTGTGGAAAAGGTGGTGGAAAGGTTTGGTCGGCTGGAAGTTCTGGTCAATATGCCAGGAGCTATCATATACAAATCCTGGGACACTTTGACTCAGGCCGATTGGGAGGAAATCTTCCGGTCCAATCTGATTAGTTCCTATTTCTGCCTGAAGGGGGCTCTTAAGTACATGCGGCCTTTGAAATGGGGAAGAGTAATAAACATCGGGTTTCACCTGGTAGAAAAACTGGGCTCATTTCCAGGGATTACCCCTTATGCTGTGGCTAAAACCGGCCTCTTGATTCTGACTAAAACGGCTGCTGTGGCTGAAGTTGAAAATAATATCACGGTTAACCTGGTTTCTCCTGGTTTAATTGAAGGGGGGCAATTGCCAGAAGGAATCAAACTGAAAGAAGGGCAGATCGGTAAACCTGAAGATGTGGCCGAAGCGGTGGCCTTCCTGGCTTCGGAAAAAGCGGCCCGGATTACCGGCACCAACCTCATAGTAGCCGGAACCTGGAAGATGTGAAAACTAAAACTGGATTACATTTTCGATGAGGGTTTGGAGTGATGGTTAAGGAGAAAAATACTGACCGCGGGTTTGGGCTTTTAGCAGCCGTAGTTGTGATTCTGAGCTTAATTTTCCTATCAATTTCCTGTGAAACTCCCGAGTCAATAACCAGAAGCCGGGTCAAAGCTCTGGAAAAAGGTCTTCTTCGGGCAGTTTATTTCAAGGGCCAGAAGCCGGAAAAGCTGAGACTGGCTGAGCGGATGTCTTTTTATAAGGTGCCAGGGGTTAGTCTGGCGGTTATGGATAAATACCAGGTGGAGTGGGTAAAAACTTATGGTTATAAAGATATAATCGAATATCAACCCTTAACAACCAAGACCATCTTTCAGGTAGGGGAGTTGAGCCAGCCTGTAGCTGCGGCCCTGACTCTCTCGCTAGTGGAGGAAGGCTTGATTGGGCTTGAAGACCGTCTGGAAAGCTATTATGCCAGCCTGGCTTTTGCCGGAAGAAAATTCAGGCTGCTGGATGATCTTCAGATTACAGTGGCTGCCCTTTTAAGCCATAGTGCCGGTTTTTATCCCTGGACTTCATCGGGTTATTCTCGCTCAACCCCATTGCCCGACCTGAAAGCCGTGCTCCGGGGAGAGGAGCCGGCCAGCAATTTTCACAGCTACCGGGGATTTGACCCGGAAATTCCGGTCAGATTCTCTGATTTTAACTATGTTTTGCTGGAACAGTATCTTACTGACCGGACTGGTAAAAAGCTTCAGGAGCTGGCTTCCGAAAGGCTATTTCAGCCACTGGGATTAAGTCAGACTTTTTTCGGTTTGCCTCTTTCTGAAGATCTGGCTGTTGGGCATCTCAGAGAGGGCCCTCAAATTGAGGGCGAATGGTTCTGCTATCCAGAACAGGCTGCCCGTGGCCTTTGGTCAAATCCAGAAGAGTATCTAAAGCTGGTCATAGAGTTAATGGATTGCGCCCTGGGAAAAAGCGGAGGATTACTACGGCCAGAACTGGCCAGGAAAATGCTTTCACCGCAGGTTCCGGGCTGCGGCTATGGCTTCAGAATGGATGGCCAGCACGAGAAGTTCAAAATTTACCTGAAAGGAAAAACTAATGGTTTCAGAGCAGCTATGCTCATTTTTCCGGCCATCGGTCAGGGGGCAGTGGTGATGACCAACAGCGAAAACGGCTGGGTGCTGATTGAAGAGATTCTACGTGGGCTTTCAGTCATTTACGACTGGCCCGATTACAGGCCGGAAGAGAAAGCACTTTACCGGTTGAGTCCTGAAATTTATCAGCAGTATGTGGGACGCTATCAGGTAAACGAGAATTACTTTCTGGATGTTGATTATGAGGATTACTACCTTATCGTCCATCCTACCGGGCAGGTGGCTACTAAGTTTTATGTGGAAACTCAAACCATCTTCTTTTCTATTGACCCCCTGATAAGGATAAAATTCAATTTTGATGAGCTGGGAAGAGTTACCGGTCTGGTGCTCTGGCAGGAAGATTATGAAATTAGAGCTACCAAACTGAACTGAACTTTCAGGCGATTCAGGGCACTTCAGAATTAATCGACTCTAACCAGGGTAAGTTCCACCGTGCGGCTTTTTCCATCTCTTTCGACAGTAACTTTTACTTTATCCCCGATTTTATAATCATCAAGCAGGTTGTAGAGGTCGTCGTAGGAACGAATTTTTTTGCCATCAATTTCTATGATAATGTCCTGAATCACCAGGCGGCCGAGACGGTTTCTGGTGAGGCCACGAAGCCCTTTTTGATAGGCTTCACTGCCTGGTGGTACTTCATAGATGACTACTCCCTGAATACCCAGCCTTTTTCCGTAACGGTCCGAGAGCAGAGAGATACCAAGACCCGGTCTGATGACCCGGCCATATTTGATTATTTGGGGTACTATTTTTTTTTATGGTGTCCACAGGAATGGCAAAGCCGATACCTGCAGAAGCTCCGGATCGGGATACAATCATGGTGTTCATGCCGATCAACTCTCCAGCTGAGTTGAGTAACGGTCCGCCTGAATTTCCCGGGTTGATGGCCGCATCGGTCTGAATCATATCACGGATAGTTACCCCGCCTGCCCCTGGCATACTTCTTCCCAGGGCACTGACGATGCCGGTGGTAACCGTGTGGTCAAAGCCGAAGGGATTGCCAATGGCGATGACCTTCTGGCCAACCTGAAGATTGCTGGAGGTACCTATTTTTATGGGATAAAGCCCTTTAAGACTACCTTCTATTTTCAGGACGGCGATGTCTTTATTGGGCTCCTTGCCCACCAGTTTGGCCTGCCTTTCCTCCTGGTTGGGTAAGGTGATATTGAACAGGTCGCCATCTTCTATGACGTGGTAGTTAGTGATAATGTGTCCCTGGTCATCCCAGACAAAACCCGACCCGCTGCCCCGGGGAATAGCTTCCTCGGTCCAGGAAAAAAAATCTCGGACCAGCTGAATGTTGGTGATAAAAACTACTGAATTTTGAGCCTTTTTTACCACCTCAATGGTGTTTTTCTCATCTTCAGTGAGCTGAGCCAGAAGTCCTGCCCGTCCGATTAGCAAAATTGCCAGAAGTAAAATCAATCCGCTGAAATGATTTTTGACCTTTGACCATTTTTCCCGCATAGGCTTATCCTTCTCTTTTGAGTAGCTTAAACCTAATTTATCCTTTATTTGTTTTTTATTCAAGCTCTTCAGTCTGAACATATAGACTGGCTTTCAGAGAAAAGGCCTGCTAACCTGAATTCCCACTCCGGCAGACCAGGTGGGTGAAATTAAGACCTTAGCTTTAATTCTTCAGCTCATCAATTTCCCGGGCTCCAAAATAACTTTCGTCTTTAGGCAGATAAAAGAGAAAGACCGCAAGGGTAAGCATTCCAGCCAGGATGAAAGGAAACCTGATGCTGAGTAGGTCAGAAAAAAATCCGGCTATCAGGCTGATAACAGCACCTGAGATTAACTGGATATTGGAAACCCAGCTAAAAGCCAGAGTCTGTTCATCGTCCCGGACCGTGGAGCCAACAAAAGTGTGCAGCGAGGGATAGGTCATAAGTAAAAAACCGCCAAAAACCAGCAGAGCCAACACCGAAAGCGTCCGGCTTAAGGAAAAGCCCATGAGGAGAAGACAGATAAAAGCTCCGCCCAGGCTGGTCAGAAAAACCCGTTTGCGGCCGAACCGCCGACTCCAGAAACCGTAAAGATACCCGGTGACCGTACCCAGGCCTATCCAAAGAGCTAAGTAGATGCCAGTCTGCCCCATGGGGATATTGAAGTTATTATGAAGAAGAGATGGAGCATAGTAGACAGTAACTGACCAGCCCATTCCGCCAAAGAAAAAGCCCGGTAAAAGATGGCTGACTCTTTTTAGCACCCTGATCCAGTTTTTCGCTGATAAGTCGGGCCTGGTAAGCTGCCGGGAAGAAATACTGTTGATGATTGCCACACCTATTATGGTGATGATTAAACCAGCTGAAGCCCAAACGTAAAGTGGGACTTTCCAGTTGAAGTGCTGGGCTAAATACCCGGTGGTGATAAAGGCAATTAGCACCCCCAGATTGCCAGAACCGCTCTGGATACCCATGGCATCATCCAGTTCCTGGCCTAGGCCGGCTCTGGAGCGGGAAATCCAGGCTATGACTACGGGATGGTAAAAGCTGGTAAAAGCTCTCAGCAGGACAAACATCAGTAGAAGCAGGCCGAAGGAAGGTGAAAATGGAATGAGAAAATTGGCCAGACAGATTCCGAGTCCGCTTATCAGCATCAGCCAGCGGTATTCATACCTGAAAGACAGGGATACCACCCAGAACTGAACCATGATGGTGGTGATAAGGCCAAGGTTAGAAAGAAGTCCGATTTGGGAGTATTTTTTAATCAGGAAGGCCTGACTGTAAAGTATGGGAAAGATGGTTGGAGTGACGATTGTGGCAGCGTCTGTCAGGGCATGAAAAAGAGAAGCAGATAAAAGTATTCTTTTTTTCATTTCGGTTAAAATTGACAAAAAAAATTAAAGCATAATTTACCAGCAGAGTAGTCTTTTGTAAAGCCAGGTTTACTTAAGTGGATTTTAAGCTTAATTGGCAGTCAGGGTTGGAAACGAGTCAGTCTTTTCTGAGAATACTTCGAGTTTTTGTTCTTTCCAGAGGGAAAAAATTATTGCACTCAGGAATGATAAATGTGTAAAATTTTCTACTAAATTGGTTAGGAGGACAAAAAGAATGGCAAAAAAAATTAGAATTTTCAGGGTTTTATTTTTTCTGACTCTGGTCTTGATAATCACCAGCCAGGTTTATGCCTATACCACTCCAGAGCAGAGGCTGGCCGCCTGGGAGAAGCATCGCCAGATGGCTCAGGAATCCTGGTTTCGCCACCTGGAGTGGAAGAATCTCGGTCCTTATTTTATGGGCGGCCGAGTCTGTGAAATAAAAGGTTATGCTTCTGACCCGAATCGCCTTTTAGTAGCTGCAGCCAGTGGTGGGTTATGGTTAACCGAAAATCGTGGCACTACCTGGACTCCGCTTTTTGACGACCAGTCCTGGATTGGTTTTGGCAGTGTGGCTGTCTACGAGAAGGACAAGAACTTGCTCTGGGCCGGCACCGGCGAGGAAAATTCTTCCCGCTCTTCCTATGCCGGAACGGGGGTGTTTAGGTCAACTGACGGAGGTAAAACCTGGCAGCATCTGGGTCTTTCAGATACTCATCACATAGCTGAAGTCATAATTCATCCGGAAAACCCGGATGTTGTGTATGTGGCTGCCATTGGACATCTTTACACGGAAAACGAAGAGCGTGGTGTTTTTAAGACTACCGACGGAGGCCGAACCTGGCAGAAGGTCTTGTACATTTCTCCAAAAACCGGAGTCATCAGCCTGGTCATGGATCCCAGCAATCCTGAGGTTTTGTACGCCGCCTCCTGGGAAAGAATCAGGAAAGCCTGGAACATGCAGGAAGCCGGAAAAGAAAGTGCCATTTACAAAACCGAAGATGGTGGAAAAACCTGGAAGAAGATAGTTAACGGATTTCCCCAGAATGAATATGTAGGACGAATCGGTCTGGCTGTCAGTCCCTCGAATCCTAAGGTAATTTATGCCTTTCTTGATAATCAGGAGCCCAGAACACCCATCAGAAAGCCTGAGGTTTCGAAGGAAGGGCTCACCGTTGAGGCACTGAAGAAGATGGCGGTTAAGGATTTCCTTAAGCTGGATGACGGTAAAATCGAGACCTTGCTCCGTCAGAACCGGGCTCCCCAAGTCTTTACGGCTAAATCAGTTAAAGAAGCGGTCCAGCAGAAAAAGCTGACCCTGTCGGAGCTGGCTGATATATTGATAGGTGGAGCTAACGCCGCTCTCTTTAATACTCAGGTTAAAGGGGCAGAGCTTTACCGCAGCGACGACGGGGGACAAAGCTGGAGAAAGACTCACGAAGGCTTTTTGCCTGCTTCAATATATAATACCTACGGTTATTATTTCGGGAAAATATTCGTTTCTCCGGATGATGAGAATGTGGTCTATCTACTGGGAGTTCCACTTATGAAATCCACCGACGGCGGTAAGACTTTTAAGGAAATTCCTGAAGCTGGTGGTTCTTACGGCTATGGCTATTTTGACGTTCACCCTGACCACCATGCCATGTGGATAAATCCAAATGATCCCCGGGAAATCTGGATTGGTAATGATGGTGGATTAAACGTATCTTTTGATGCAGGACGGACTTTTCAACGAATTGCCAACTTGCCCTTAGCTCAGTGCTATACTGTCAATTATGACCTGGAAACCCCCTATAACATTTATGTCGGACTTCAGGACAACGGAGTCAATGTTGGACCGAGGGATTTTGTTTTTGGCCGCCGGGATAAAGACTGGAAGATGATCCTGGGTGGCGATGGTGCTTTTGTTGAACCCAGTCTGCAGGAAAAAGGAATTGTCTATGCCGCATACCAGTTCGGCAGCCTTTTCCGGCTCAACCTTAATAACCCACGGGAAAATAAATCCATCAAGCCTCAGCTAAAGACAGTTCAGGCTCCCTATCGCTTCAACTGGCTGACGCCTTTTCTTATTTCCAGGCACAACCCTTTCACCCTGATTCTGGGAGCCAATAAGGTCTTGAAATCCGTGGACAGGGGAGAAAACTGGATTGAGATTTCTCCCGACCTGACCGACCGACGGAACATCGATGGTGACGTGCCCTTTGCCACCATCACCGCCCTGGCTGAATCGCCCTTCACTCCGGAAGTGATTTATGCCGGAACAGACGACGGCAATGTCTGGGTCACTAGAAATGGTGGTTGTTCCTGGGAAAAGATAACCGCTGGCCTACCTAAAAAATGGGTAACCAGGCTTGAAGCCAGCCGCTTCCAGCCCGGACGGGTTTACCTGACGATGATCGGCTACCGCGAAGATGATTTCAGCACCTATGTTTTTGCCTCAGAAGATTACGGCAAAACCTGGGTATCAATAAAGGGTAACCTGCCTGAGGAAGGCTGTAACGTCATCCGGGAAGATACAGTTAATGAAAATATCATTTACCTTGGTACGGACCTGACCGCTTACGTCAGTCTGGACCGGGGTAAGAGCTGGCATTCTCTACGGGCTAATCTGCCTACCCAGCCCGTTTATGATATGAAGGTTCATCCGAGAGAAAGGGAACTCATCATTGGCACCCACGGCCGGGGAGTATTTGTGCTGTCACTCGATAAAATTCAGGAGTTAACTCCGGAGGTGCTGGAAAAACCGCTGCATCTTCTGAGATTGGACGAAGTCAATCTCCCGTTTTTCAGGAGAGGAGAAGCTTCGGCGGCTGAAGTTCTGGCCAAAATTTTTGTTTATGCTAAAGAAGGTGGACAGGGTCGGCTGGTGATTAAAAATTCATCTGGGAAAGTCCTTAAAGAGATGGCTGTTGAACTCGAAGCCGGGCTTAACAGCCTCACCTGGGACCTCAAACCAGAAGGTCAGGAAGCCCGGGTGGGAGCAGGAGAATATCAGATTGAAGTTTCTCTTGGACCTCAAACCAGGTCCGGTAAATTGAAAGTACAAGCAGCCAGAATGGGTTCGATGGAGTTTGAGGTGAATGACTGAAAAAATAATTAATTACTCCGGCTGTTTCATCTGCGGCGAAGATAACCCGGTTGGACTAAAACTTGATTTTTTCTTCGACCGGGAAAACAGAAAAGCCTGGACTGAATTTTCTCCTGGCCGGGAGCACGAAGGCTACCGGAATCTTTTACACGGCGGAATCATATCTTCCCTTCTGGATGAGGTGATGGCCAAAGCCATCCTGGTTGAGGAAATTCCGGTGGTAACTTCCAGACTAATTGTGGAATATAAGAAGCCGGCCTTAATTGGAGAAAAATTGCGGGCCGAAGGTTGGGTAACCGGACATAAGAGCCGAGCCTATTTCACCGCCGGTCAGTTGCTGAGATCTGACGGCCGGGTGGTAGCCGAAGCCAGTGGAGTTTATATCCGGACTGAAGGAGAGCTTATTGGACTCCTGAGCCAGAGTCTGCCTGAGAAATAACTGTTTTGGATTGCTGGCGGCCCTAAATCAAGTAAAGATTTTAAGCGGTCTTTTGCTGCAGGATAAAGATGGCCTTCGGTCCGTTTAGCTCTGGGCCAGGGCCTGTTCCAGGTCAGCAATCAGGTCATCAACGTTCTCGCAGCCCACTGATAGCCTTATCAGATCGTCAGTAATGCCAGCTTCTTCTTTTTCTTTCCTGGGCACTGAGGCGTGGGTCATACTGGCCGGGTGCTGAATCAAGGTTTCAAGGCCACCGAGAGAAACAGCCAGGGTGCAGAGCCTGACGCTGTTTATCAACTTCACCCCAGCTTCATAGCCGCCATTCAGACCAAAAGAAATCATCGAGCCCGGGCCTTTCATCTGTTTCTTCATCAGCTCATACTGGGGATGACTCTTCAGCCCGGGATATTTAACCCAGGCCACGTGGGGATGTGCTTCGAGCCAGGCGGCAATTTTCTGGGCGTTCTCCTGGGCTCTTTCTACCCTGAGGTGAAGTGTTCTCAAACCGCGCAGCACCAGCCAGGCCTGGTGCGGGTCCATCGTTCCGCCATGCATCCGCAGGACTTTCTGCAGTCTTTGGTGTAGCTCATCAGTGCGGCTGATAATTATCCCGCCAACTACGTCGCTGTGGCCGTTGATGAACTTGGTCAGACTGTGTATGACTACATCAGCCCCGAGCTCCAGGGGATTCTGGAGAACTGGCGAGGCGAAGGTATTGTCGACCACCAGTAATAAATTATTCTCCCGGGCTATTTCAGCACAGGCCCTGAGGTCGGTTATGGCCATAGTCGGGTTGGCCGGGCTTTCTATAAACAACAGCCTGGTGTTCTTTTTGATCCTCTTTTTAATCTCAGCAGTATCGGAGGTGTCCAGGAAATCGGCGCTTACTCCGAAGCGGACGAACTCGGTTTCGATGATTGTTCGGGAAGGCCCATAGAGGGCGGCGGTTCCGATCATATGGGTGTCTTTTTCCAGAAAGGTCAGGTAGATAGTGGAAACGGCAGACATGCCGGTGGCCGTGGCCAGAGCACCGTATCCTTTTTCCAGAGTGGCCAGGGCATTTTCCAGAGCCATAATAGTGGGATTGCCCAGCCGGGTATAAATAAATCCTTTTTCTTTCCCGGAAAAAAGAGCCGCTCCCTGCTCGGCACTCTCAAAGGCGAAGGTTGAAGTCTGGTAGATGGGAGGGGAGACGCTGTGAGCTACCGGATCGGGATGGTAGCCAGCATGGATAATTTCGGTTTCGATTTTATGCTTTTTATCTCCGCTCATTCAGGTACCTCTATTTTATTTGTCTAAGGCCTTTCAGACCGGCTTCGGCCCGATGCCGTTTGCTTTTTCACGGCCGGATTGGTATCTTGCCGGTAAATTACTTTTATTAATTCTGCCTTATTATTTTCCCCTGGCCAGCTCAATCATCAACTTAACTTCCTTAATCATCTTTTCGGTATCACCTTCAAAGCCAACTGATTTAAATCTGATTTTTCCTTTGGGGTCTATGACAAATTTGGTTGGAATCCCGGAGACGCCGTACTGGGCCACTACTTTATCTTCGCTGTCCATCAGCACATAGAAGGGATAATCGTTGTTTTTCAGGAATTCCTGAACCACCAATTCTTTATTGGCTTCTTCCTGCCAGGTATTCACGAAAATGAAGGCAACAGAGGGATCCTGCTGATATTCTTCCACCAGCTTTTTCATTCCGGGGAAGGAATTCAAGCAGGGGCCACACCAGGTGGCCCAGAAATCAAGAATAACGACTTTTCCCTGATAATCTGATAGTTTAACCAGTTTACCGTTCAGGTCTTTAAGCTCAAAAGCCGGTGCTGGTTGGCTGATTATTTTGCTTTTCAATTCAGCTCGTATAATCTCGAGGGAGTAAGAATCTATTTTCCGGGCATATTCTTCCCAGCCGGCCTCTGAGCCTGAGCTACCAGTATAAGATTGTTTCAGAAGTTCCATCAGTTGCTGCCCACCATAGCCTTTTCTGGCGGTGGTTTCAAGAATTTCTCTGGCTTTCAGAAAATCCTGGTTCTGGATAAGGACTCTGGCGTAATCTAGGGCAATACCGGACTGCTCGCCCCGGCTGTTTTCATAAGCCTGTTTCAGGGAAGCTGTGGCTTCAGGAATTTTATTCTGCTTCAGCAGCAGATTACCTTTAAGGCTTAGAAGCATAGAGCTCAGAGTTGATTTTAGTTCCTCCCGCCATTCGTCTTCCGTATAGTAGGTCGGTTTGAATTTTTCCGGGTGGCTAAGCTGATGGCTGATAAGTTCCAGACCGTTATCTATGGCCTTGAGGGCAAGTTCAGACTTCCCATTTGATTGGACGACCTGATTGGCTATGGCATAGAAGTAGTAGGGCTGAACCTCATCCCGGTTTTCCTGTAGAAAAGTATTAGCTTCTTCGAGTTTGTTCTCCTGAAAAAAACCCTGGGCAATCAGACTGATTAGCGAACTGGTAAACTTAGAATCCGGAAAGTCAGTTTTAAACCTTTTTAGGAATTCCATGCGTTGTTTATCGTCAACCAGACTCTGAAACTGCATGATGGCCTGGATCTGGAAAAATTCGCCTTTAGGGTTTCTCTGGGCCTGCTGGAAAATCTCCATGGCCTTTTCCCGGTTTCCAGTCTGAGCGTAGAAACGATAGAGGGTGGTCAGAGTGGAATCATCAAGGTCGGGCTGAGTGGAAATTTCATCCAGAAAATTTTTGGATTTCTGGTCCCAGCCCTCCTGTCTGTTTGCCTGAAGAAGCCGCAGGTAGCTGTTGACAAATTTTTTCTTTATCTCCGGATTGGACTGGAAATCTTCTTCTGTAAGGCGCAGAGCTTCTTTCAAATCCTGATTAATTCCGGCCAGCTGCCCCCAGGAAGTGTAGGCTAAAGCCAGCCCGGCTTTGTGTCCAGGGATGACTTTTCCTTCCGGGGTGTAAAGAGCAAAGATGTAGCCCTTGCCCTTATTGGTGTCTTCTAATTCTTTATCCAGTTTGACCTTGGCTACCAGCCCGTAGGCATTCTTATCAATCTCGTAGGACCCTGACCATCTTTTGCCGGTTTTCTTAAGTTCCACCGTGGTAACCTGCGGCAGTTCTGTTGAGTAAGAATAGATATAAAGAGTAAAAGACTCATGAGAAGCCAGGTTTTTGTCAGCAGGTTGATAGGAAAAAGTTACCTTATCTCCAGGTTTAGCTTTATCCGGTGAGATGCTCAGCTGAGAAGAGTTGCTCTTTCCCGAACAAACCACCAGGGAGAGAGCAATTAGAATGAGGCTTAAGGCCAGCGAAACTGATTTTTTCATCTGAAATCCTTTCAATGAATTTCATTTATTATCCCAGAAAATGGACATTTTTACAAATGGGGCGGAGGCTGTTAATAGAAGTTTTTGCTATTTCAACCGAAATACAATGGAGAGTAGCTTCTTCATCTCCAGCTGAGCAAGAGGAGATAGATGGAAGACACAGGCATTGGAGTAGAGTTTATTGATTGAACCGGAGAAAACTTAATAAAAAATGAAAATATTGTAAATCTTCCCGGTAGCAAGCAACTCTAAGTTAAAACTGATTGTAGTTTCTGGCCTTAAATTTTTGGTTTTCTTCTCTGTCTTCCAAATGAATAGAACCAGGAAACAGACATCGCCGGCAGGAACAAGAGGAGGCAGGACAGCCAATCAGGTTGCAATCTTGATAACAGCTTTAAAAGGCACCGAAGCCGGACGCAGGCAAGCTTCCTCATCGCAGGCCTGGTAACGAACCTTACCCTCAAGTTCCAGACTGGTGCCGCAGATATCATCAGCCAGTTCTAATTTGATTTCTATTTTTATCTGCCCTTCATAGACTGCGAGCGGCTGGTTGGAGAACTTAAATTTTTTCTTTCTGGCTTCAGGGAAGATTATCTCTTTTACCTCAAATATCGGTTCTTTTTTTATCTCAATTGAAGTAGGGATAAGCAGCTCATCTTCGGGCTTTTCGGAATTGATATGGTAACCGGGAGCAACGGTTAATTCCAGGGTCAGGGTAAAAGACTCGCCGGGACGAACAGGTTTATCTGGCGGAGCGGGCTTAACGATAACCAGTGAGCGGGGAATAGTCTGCAGCTGGGGAACTTCTGAGGGACTATTTTTAATGAGCAGTCCAACGGCCAAGAAGAAATACCAAACAATAAATATAGCTCGTCTTTGTTTTATTTTATTCACATTAACTATTTTATCATTTTTTTCCAGAATTGCTAATCAATGAAGCTTGACATTCTTTTCTCCGTTTAATTACACTTAGCCAGAGGGAAAAAATATATTGAGCTCATTTGTTTTTACTCAGTCGGCAAGTTCGGGGATGGTTTTCAAGAAGGCTATATCCTGAGGCACATGGAGTTGGTAACTTCTTGAAATTAAAAATCACTCAGAAAGGAAAAATGAAATGAAAAGAACAGTCATTTTTTTGTTTTGTTTTTCTTGGCTGCTGGTTGTTCAGAGTCAGGGTGAGCTGATTGAGAAAGAAGAAGGTATCAAGGCTCTGAATTCCGGGAACTACGACCTGGCCATAAAAATTTTTAAAGAATGTGTGGAAAAGCAGGGTGAAAGCGGGAAGCTGGCTTCCTATTGTTCTTTTTTCCTTGGACGGGCCTATTATGAAAAGGGTCAGATGGATGAGGCCATTAAGTATCTAAAACGAGCGGGTGATGTGTATAAAGAAGGTATGGTAGTTGCTCATGTTTCGGCTGGGTGGTACTACTGGTTGGGGCGTGCTTATTACAATACAGGAAAGTATAGCGAAGCTATTGTAAGCTTTCAGAAAGCCTCGTCCCTGGCTTATGAAAACCCTGAAAGCGCCTTTGATGAATATTATAAAATGTTTTACCGCAGGGTTGCGGACAGAATAAAGAATGCTTACCTTCCTCATATGCCTCCGCTGGCTTCCTGTTATTTCTGGCTCGGAAATAGTTACTACCTGAACAACCAGTACCAGGAAGCGGTTGAGGCTTTGATTAAGGCAGTTGAACTAAATCCGAGAGCGGCAGACTATTATACACAATTAGCTAATGCCTATTTAGGCTTGAACCAGTTTGAAAAAGCTATCCAGGTAGCCAAAAGGTCCATAGCCATAGAACAAAATAATCCTTTTGCTTACCACATACTCTCAAAAATATACAGAGCTATGGGGAAATACGACGAAGCCATTGACTCTCTGAAAAGGTCAATAGAGCTTGAACCAAAAGCTATTGACCGGCATGTCAGCTTGGCCAATCTATATGCCGAAACGGGAAATTATGAACAGGCGATTGAGGTCTTGAAAAAAGCCTTAGAAATATCCCCCCGCCATAGAAATGCACGTTTCTATCTTTCCTATTATTATATGTCTGCTGGCAGGTTTGAGGAGGCCATTAATTCTGTTAATGAACTGATTGATTTGAATACCATAAAAGGGATTGGCACCTATTTCACCTTTGAGGAGGGTTATCCGGTTGTAGTTCTGGTTGAGGGAACAGTTCCTTATAACCCAGCCGGACTGCAAAGTGGGGATCGCATCATAAAGGTTAACGGCCAGTCAACGAAGGGGAGTGAAGATAAGTTTTTTCAGAGCCTTGCAGGAAGTGAGGGCACCCAGCTTACCCTGACTATAAAAAGGAATGGCGTTAAAGAACCGATAGAAAAAAAGGTTACCTTAGGCAAAGTATTAATGAAATCGGTGGCTACACCTCTGGCTATGAGAAGTTTCATCCAGGCCATAAAAGGTAATCAGGAGCAGTCACGTCAAGATGCAGAAATGGCCTATGCGCTCGATAAGGAGAATAGCTGGGCCTTTAGTGCTATTAGTTTTTCCTATATTATGGAGAGTCCGCCGCTTACCAAGGAAGGCAAAATTGC
>Ga0308419_1000402_pt1 | contig 32148 bp, 33 predicted proteins | sample HotsprSampleMS50_FD_203674 | JGI IMG/M metagenome (GOLD analysis project Ga0308419, IMG submission 203674) | Hot spring phototrophic mat microbial communities from Mushroom Spring, Yellowstone National Park, Wyoming, United States - 20090730_MS50 ... | reverse complement strand
CTCGCATACCCATCGTCACCACGGGCGGCAAGCTCACCGATAGCGCAGACCTCACCTATGCGAGCAACACTCTCTCGCTCGCGGGGAACCTATCGTTCACAGGGGCGGCCCGCACTATCTCTTCTGCATCGGGTTACAACCTCAACCTCAAGCTCGGAGATGCAGGCGGAGCTAACAAGCTCTCTATACAGACTTCAGGTGGTATCACCATCTGCGAGATTGACAGTCAGGGCAGGATGGCTCTGGGGGTTGGGATGTCGGTGGATAGCGGCATAAATATCTATGCCCACCGCACCAATACCGTTACAGGGAGCGAGGATAGGACGACTATCAAGGCCTCCCAGTATGCCTCACCATCAGGCTCCACGACCGCATACACTCGTGCCCTGCATTGTTTCTCCATGACCACGGCAGCATCCACGGGAAACATGAGCGGCCTACAAAATTTCAAGCTGGAGCTATACCACTTTGGCTCTGGCACGGTTGGTGGGTTGTATGGCCAAGAACACATAATCTATGGCAGAGGGGCTGGCCCCGTCACAACGGCGAAGGGCATCTATCTTCAGCTACTTCAATCTACGGGTTCAACCTCCGCAAGCACATGGGGCAACGTCCACGGGATACATAGCTATATAGGGACTAACGCAGGCGCAGGCAGAATCACTAATGCTTACCACTACTACCTAACGGGTGTCGCTTCGGGAGGAGCTGTAACTAATGTTTATGGGATTTACCTCGATAGCAGCTTTGCGGTTGGCACATCCGCAAACTACGCCATCTACAACGCTTCCACTGCTCCTATCTATTCCGCGGGCGACATCCAGCTCGCCAGCGGGAAGGTGCTGAAGGTGGGCGGCGTGCAGGTCGTCGGCTCGCGGCAGTCGGCGATAGCGAATGTCACCGTGACAGGCACGGCGGAAGACGGCACGGCGAGGGCGGCAATCAACGCTATCCTCGCCGCCCTGCGTGCGCATGGATTGATAGCGACATAAGGAGGAGGAGATGGAGATACGGGTCAGGGTGGATGACGACCTCGCGCTTGCGCTTCCCGCCCTGGAGGCGCGGCTGGGCAGGCCGGTTGCGGAGTGGCTCGCCGAGATAGTGGGGGGCAACCTCGAGGACGAAATAAGGGCCGTGATGGCGCGGGACATCGAGGCCGAGCTAAAGGCAAAGGCGCGACAGATAAAATGGGCGGAGGTCGCCAAATCTATTTTGCCGAGAGTGGAGGCGGAGTATGGACAGGGCGAGAATTGAAGCCGACTTGGCGGAGGCCGAAGCGAGCTTGCGTAATTTGGTGGCGCAGATACAGGCGGCGCAGGAACATGTTTTGCGTCTTCAAGAAGAAGCATTGCGTAAGCAGGGTATGATAAAATATCTACAGGATATCTTGGCGGAAATGGGAGGGGGCGGAGATGCTCCAGGCGTTTGAGATTATACGGCATATAAGGCAGAGGTTGAGAGATACTCCTGTTGTGCTTCGCCATACTATCTCCGCGGCTGAGTATTACAACACCGTTAGGCCGGGAACCTTAACCATCCCTGCTGAATATGCCACTTTCTTTTGGCCCGGCCAAGTGGTTGATATTGTGAGCACCATCCCTTACACGATGCACTCGCTTGATACTTTCCGGGTTAGTTCGCTTACCAAGCAAACAAGTGGGGATTATGCCCTTGGCTATATCCCGCAGTATGGGTACATTGGAAGCGGGATAGTAAATACTGCGGGCAGAGAGGTTTTTCTTGTCCCCTTTGATTATTTCAGCAATCGGATGATTGTTGATGCTTATAACGAGGTGGTGTTGTCCGTTTACCGCCGCGGTATTTACCAGCGAGTGACTAACATTCTCTACAGAGAGGGAGACGAATTGAGTGGAGGGTTTCACTTTGTGGAGATGGACAATGGGAATATTTTTGCTGTAATGCACTCTTCGCCTGAAGCGGAAATACTTGATTTTTATGAGGTTACTCCTGAAATTGCCTCGGAAGATGGTATGTATGCTTCATACAGGCGCATCGGGCCGTGGAAGGAGATCTCCCCCGGCCTGGTGAGGTATAACCTATATACTCTGCTACCGTTATCTTATTACCATCATGGCGAATCACCATCTGGGCTTCTCCAGCACGGTTATCAGACATATATACGTCAGCGCGCATTTGTGATCGAGGGCGGCTTGAAAAAAAGCGGCTCTCTTGTAATGGTGGAATACTTGCATCCCTATAACTTTATGCCGTATAATGTTGCTCTTTACCGGGGCTACATCCAGGAGAACTACCTTCCCCAACCTCCTTTGGGGCTGTTCGGCATCAACTTGCCCCTGCTCCCCGCTCATCTGCTTCGCCTCATTTCCTTGGGAGTTGAGATAATTTGTTATGAAACTATGCTGGCGGATAGGGAACGCTTCGACAGATATACCGCAACAGCGTGGAATAGGGCGGTCACGCCTTATGAGGTTGCCTCTCCTCTCCGTCTGCTCCGGGAAGAATATGAACGGGAATTGCGAGCGCAACTGCGCAATATGCCGCCCATGAGGAGGACGGTATGGCGTTGATGGAATACCCTATTATCATTGACGGCGAGGAGTACCTCGTCAGGGAGAACGCCGTCCAGGCCTATCCTCCCTCTTTCCCGCCCCGTATTCTGCAGGGCCCGACGCCGGAGTTCACCGATCTCACTATATGGGAACACGACGGGATGGACACCTTCCGGGGCGGTTTAGGTCAAAAACACTTCAAAGACAAGGAAATGTTCTATGATAATGTGGGTACCTGCACCTGGGAAGACGACGAAGCCAAACTTGCTCCCGACGTAACGCGGTGGAAGAGTTTCTCCGATCTCGGCGTTGATAACGATACTCCTATGTGGGTAATTCGCGACACCGCCGATTACAACAACTGCATGTGGTTTAGTAATTGGTATGGTGAATGGGGGAGCGATGGATACGGAAGATGCCTTATCTGGAAATGGGACGGCACCACCCTAACCGACCTGCGAAGCACTTTACGCGCGGCCGAGATAGACGGCAATTACATGGGGGTCGGCTCAACTAACCCGCTCGTCATAAATATACGAAACGCGACCGGCGCTTTCACAGCCGGTATATGGTGTTTAATAACGACCAAAGACCGGAGCGGATGGGAGGTAGTATATGTCACCGACGTTTCGGGCAACTCTCTTACGGTGGCTCGCGCGCAACCGCTCACTTGGGATGAGGGCAAAACCGTAATCTATCCCGCCCTCGATAACATCGTTGACGGCTCTATTATCTACGAGTTGAGTTACTCTGCCCCTCCTCGCATGGGAGGTGGGGTAAGCGCTATGTGCGTATATAATAGCAAACTGTATATCGGAACGGCAAGCGGGGCGGTGTTTATGTATAACGCCCTCACGGGATGTTGGTATATGCAACCTGCCCCCACAGGCAAATGGCCGTTTACGCCATATTCATATGACACATCTTTGCTTTCGCTTGACCTTATGGCTGACGCTATGTGCGTGTTCCGCGACAAGCTTTTTGTGGGCATAGGAGCATGGCTTTATAGTTACGATGAAGCGACCCCTGACGGGGGAGGCGTTGCTGACGGGGTTACAGGCAACCCATGGGGGAATGGCTTTCTCCAAGCGGTGCTTGACGCATGCAGCATAACAACAATGGTAGTTTACAATTATTTTATTTACTTCAACGTGTGGTCAGACCGCCAGAGGGCGGCTTCCCTTTACAGGTATGATGGCGTAAGCATATACCCAGTTTACACTTTCCCCTCCCCCTCTGAAATACGGTACATGGCGGTATATGACGGCAGGATTTTTCTGGGCGTAGGAAGGTATAACTACCAAAAATCTTCTGGGGTCGGCCAACTGTGGAGTTATGACGGCACCACTATGCGTAAGCACCTTTCGGTACCGCGCAACGACGTCCCGCCCGCAGACCATATCAACTATACCATTATGCACCTGAAGGTCATTAACGACAAGCTCTATTTCTCCGATAGTAATACGCCGGGCCTCTATATCTATGACGCTGTCTATGACGCCGTGCATCGGGCCCTGGTGGCTGAAGACAACTTCGGATGCAACCAAACGGTGGAGGGCATCTGGGCATGGGGCGACAGGGTGTGGTTCAGCGTTACCAGTTATGGGGTTTATCGCACCGATGACACTATGACCACATACAGCACGGGGAAAGCCGGAGGTTATTTCGGTTACAATTATCCTTATGTGCAGTCCAGTATATTTGGCACCAATTTGCCGAATGTGGATAAACTGTATTACCGCCTTACCTTGTGGCATTCTCCTGCCGTGAGCGGGCAGAAGTTCCGCCTGCACTATTCCCGCAATTTTATGCGGAACTATTCTGCCGCTCACGAAGTAGTGCTCAAGCCCGGCGCTACTATAACGGAAGTGATCTTGATGGAGGAGGGCACCACAAATAGCTTGGCGACCCTTGGCGGGTTCAACGGCACACAGACAGGGGAATATGGAATAAAAGCCACCAACCTGTCCGTTATTATTGCTTTCGTGACAACCAATAATACTACACAGTTAACGCTGCACGGCTTTGTGATTGATTACCTCCCCATCAACCACAAAGAACAACTCACCTTGCGGATTGCCGCTGTTGACAACATGGAGCTGCCCAGCAAGGGGCGGGTGCCCATGCGGGGCGTAGAGAAGTTGAAGGCGCTTCAGGCGGCCTATGAAGCGTGCCGGCCCGTGAGGGTAGAACATTTTCTGCTCACCAGGGGCGAAACAAAGGTTATGCTTATCACTGATTACAAAGCGCTTATCCCTGACCCGAACGTTTATAAGTATAGGCATGACACCGATTACTATGGCGTGGAAGCCGAGTGTATCATCCAGCTGACGGAGTGTTGAGATGCCAAAGAGAAGGCCAGAGCGGTTTGGGCAGTTTGCCGAAAGGATTCCGCCCATCGATTACTGGTCATATTTCACGCCTTATCCCGGCCTTCCTGCTACTGATTTAATAGCTCGTGTTTACGAGGCGTTCTCCAGGAGAAACTGGCGGTTCTATTTCTCTTATTTCTTCGGAGACGCGCTTTTCACCTATGGTCTGCGGGAACATATCAGAGTTCATTTTTATCTCCCTGATCTCAATATTGCGGTAATAGTTAAGGGTGGTTACTGGTATGATAAAGGTAGCAACGTGCAGGAGACTGCGCTTGACATGGCGATGTTGGAATACGCCGGGATAAGACCGATTTTATGGACGGAGGAGCAGGTGATGTATTGGGGTATCGATGAGTTGATAAGGCGAGAGCCCCTCCTACAGGGCCCCATGCCTCTCGGCGGGCCGATACCAACCGATTATGAGCCCTTCGATTATCGAGCAATGGTTATGGTGCCCGGGAGGCCGCTTAAGCGTGAGCGATACGCCGTTTATCCGCGAAGAAGGAGGCCGAAGAGATGAAGCAATGGGAGATATGGGGGGCCTCAATATGCCTTGTCGGGTTCGCTGTGTTGGCTCTTTGCGGCAAGGATGCCGCTTCGACTGTTTTTGCCGTTCTCTCTGCTTTGTTCTGCGGAGTATTGTTCGGGAAACACATATACGCCCCGGATGAAGTCAAGCACCCGGAAGCGTTTCGCTCTCTCACGCATGAGGAGATAGCGCAGAGGAGGCAAAAATGGCTGAAAACAATGGATATGTGACGAGGAGAGAATGGGATTTATTGAATAATCGTCTTCAAACAATAGACGCTAAACTTGATACCATCATCGCCTGTATGGGTGAGAGGATAACCCGCCAGGAGTATGATCACCACCGCGAGATATGCGCGGAAAGCACCCGGCGCATACATGACCGCATAGATCAGATAAACAATCGGCGCATAGACAAAGTTGTTGCCTTCATTCTTACTACTATGGCGGGGCTTACTATGGCGCTTCTTGGCGCGTTTATTTCTCTGGCGATAAAAGGCGGTCTGTGAGGGGGGAAGGAATATGTCACGCCGAATTGCTGTGTGCTTTCTGACGCTTTCGGCGAAGAGGGACGCGCGCAAGGTCGCCACCATCCTGCAGCGGGAATGGCCCGACGACGAAGTGGTGCTGTTCGACAGGGTCCACCCCAGCCCATTCCCGCCTCCAAAGGCGCTCAAGGCCTGCGATATGCGCGTCTACGTCGATACCGAGAAGCGCAAGGTTGGCGGCGAGGACAAGTGGTACTGACAAACAGCCGATGCCCCAACTATCAATCAGCCGAGAGGAGGGAGCCATGCTCCGCGTAATCCCCCGGAACCAAACCTTACTGCCGCCCCACCCCCCCAGCTATTACCGGGGGCCGTTTGGGAAGGTGGGCATCTGCTGGCACCACATGGGCGCGCACGAGCATACGCCCGTGTCTCCCGGGCGCGCGCTACAAATCCAAAGGGTTAATCATGACTACCAAATCAAGCGGTGGGGCGCGCGCGACATCATCGAGGGATATGATCTCATCCTCGTGGACGACGGGTACGGCGTGGAGCCATGGGCGTTGGAGGGCCGCCCCTCGTGGTCTGACTGCGACGCCTTCTCTGGAGCGAGCAAGATAGGCAATCCCTACATCGGGGTAGAGGTCGCGGGCAACTACGACCTCTACCACCCCCGCGACGAGATGCTGCAGGGCATGGCGGAGCTTGCCGCCGCCCTGCACCTGCAGGGGAAGTGTGGGACCGATTTCCACCACGGCCATAGAGACTTCAACCATTTGTCGACCGTCGGGCCGAGCAACTGCCCGGGAAACAACTTGTATCCGCATCTTGAAGAAGTGGAGAGAGAAGCCCTGCGCCTAATCCGCCAGGGCGAAAGGGAGGTGGAGCCGATGTTGGCGATCGCGCGAGAGGTGGAGAAGCAGGGCGACCTGCATGTGCAGGTCATCCCCGACGCCTATTATCGACTGGGGGATGAGCAATACCGCTGCTTTCTCATCCTCAAGAACGAGAGCGACCGCGAGGCGAAGGTGGAGGTCTACGGCACGCCATTTTTCAGCAAGCCATACAAGGTCACCCTCAGCTCGTGGGAGCGAAGGGCAATCGACTGCCGCGGGTTCTATGAGGGCAAGCATGATGGCGGCTTCGCTCTCACCATCAAATCGCCCAACCCGAATGTGGTCGCGGCGGTGAGTATCCTACCTGCGAGGTAGAACAATGGACTGCGAAATATGCGGGAAGCCCATCCCTGCTGCTCGTCTGCGGAGAAGGGCGTATACTTGCTCTGTGGGGTGCGCCCAAGAGAGGGAGCGGCGCAGAAGGCGCGTGGCCAAGCTCCCAGGTGAAGAAAAATGTCTTATATGCGGCAAGCCTGTGCCTATAGAGCGCAGGCGCAAGGGGGCGGTGACATGCTCTCATGCCTGCGGTATCGCCCGCGAGAGGCAGGCGCGCCGAGTGAAGGAGATAACCCGCGGGAGCGCGGTTTGCCTCGTCTGCGAGGCTCCTGTCCCGCCTGAGCGCAGGAAGCAGGGGGCGGTGACATGCTCCCCAGCATGTGGTAGGGTGCGGGGAAACAGCCGAAAAGCGCGAACATCTGCTGAATCCACCCCCCTCCACCTTTTCTGCGCACGAGGGCGTACATACAAAGAAATCTCTCAACAATATGGTTGGGGCAAGGAGCGCATTGACCGCGAGCTCTCCCGGCCGGTAGAAGGATACGAGCTGTTCTGCACGCGAAACCAATGGCACGAAAAGATATTTGTTTATCTCCCCATCTTTTCGGACGAGATAGAGGTGAAACCCAAGATATGGAGCTACCGCAAGCAGCCGGACGGACAGCCTTATCTATGGATACAGTTCCCCGATGATCTGCCGTGGACAAAGATAAAGGTCGTACCCATTTCTGACGCTCACCGTGGTTGTTTCGCTCATGACCGGGTGAGGTTTGATGAATACATCAACTGGATAGCGCACAATGAAAACGTTTTCTTCTTTATTAACGGGGACCTCGGCGATTGGGGTTACGGCGACTCGAACAAGGGGACAAGCGTTTACGAGCAAGAGATGAGGCCGAGGAATTTACGCATGGAGTTGACCCACGCCCTCGCGCCTATCGCTCATAAGTGCTTGTGGGCCATCTCTGGGACTCATGAGTGGCGGTCGCAGAAATATGACTTCGACCCGCTTGAATGGATATGCGACAAGCTGGAAATTCCCTACTTCAACGAGCCGGTCTATGTGGACATCCTGTGGAACGGATATGTATTCGATTTTTGGTGCCAGCACGGGACAACATCTTCTCGGACAAAAGGGGGTAAGTTGAACGCCGCCACGGAGCCGACCAAGTGGCAAGAGTTCACCATGTTCACCATTATGGGCCATGTTCATGATGAGATGCAGAACAAGGTGACCAGAATATGCCGTGACAGAGTCAACTTCCGGCTTGAGGCGCGAAAACAATATGTCATCATTTGCCCTGCTTTCATGGAGTATTTCGGCACATACGCTGCGCGGTCTGCCTTGCCGCCAGGGGCGTTGGGCGCGGTAGCGTGCGAGCTGTACGCGAACGGTGATTATCATGCGTCCAGTTAAGATGAAACCCCTACCTCGCCGCCTCACCATCCGTGGCATCACTTATTCCGTGCATCAGAAGCGCAATCTCATTGGGGCTGATGGCACAGGGTTGCTTGGCTTGTGCGAATATGATAACGGGCGTATCACGTTAGAGCGGGACGCTCCCGACGATATACGGTGGCAGGCGTTCTGGCACGAGGTGCTTCACGCCGCTACGAGGGGACACGAGGCAGCACGGGATGAGTTCCTTATAGACATCATCGCCGGAGAAATACACGGCGCGCTGAAGCAGATGGGATTTTATGGAAAATAATATCATAAGCGGATAAGAGGAGGAGGTGAGAAAATGAAGAACGCTATGGCTTTCACGCTTGCTCTCATCGCCCTCATCTCACTGGTGGTGCTGGTAGCTGTTGGTACCATCACGTGGGAGGTGGCGGGGCCGATGATAGGGCTGATTGTGGGAGCAGCGGTAGGGTACTTATTCCCGAATGACTCGTTGAGTTAATCCGTCTCCCTCTCTCCCCGCCCCCGCCCAAAGGCGGGGGCACTTTTTTGTCGCTGATCACTCAGCCCAGCGGCCTTCCCATATAGAGCTTCAGGGTATTTTTATCCCGCAGGGCATCCTCGTAGGTGTCATGTAGTCCGCAGAAGCCAACTATGATGGGCAATTGGCGTTTTATAATGTCCTCTTTAGATATGTACTCTGAAGGGCTGGTGATTCCCCCCGGCTCCCATACCTCCGTCTCTTCGGGCAAGATGATGTCGATATGGGCGCTTACAAACCTGTCATACACGGGGCCAGCGTTGCATTGCCACGGGGCATCATCCCAGTCGTCTCCCCACCAATAAGCGAGGTCATCCTTGGCCAGATATAGCCTTATTGCGATCGGGCTTGCTTTCCAGTCGATGATTTTCATTCATCTCCCCCTTCGCACCGAGGGCACTTGACGGCGCCGTCTGGGCTAACCTGCATTAGCGCCCCGCATGATGGGCAGTCCTGCTCTCCCTCCTCGTCCCACCCGCAGGCGGGGCAATAACTCGTGCCGTTGTTGCGCGTGCGCAGCCATTCCCTACACTCCGGGCAGCTTACCTCCCATTCATGGTCTGGGCACACGTCCCACTCCATGTCCCCGCCGGGGGTTTCCCAATACCCGCATCCGCACGGTTTCATTCATCCCACCTCCTCACCGTTCCCTTGCCTCCTGCCCATACGATCGGGGATCTCATCAGTCCGTCCCCTCCGGGCGGGTGGGCTCGCTCATCATCTCACCTATCGCCTCCAGTCTGCCCTTGCGGACGGCCGTTTCCACCACCTCGTCCAGCAGGTCAGCGGCGCAGGTGAGCTCGACTGCCATGTCGGTCAGTATGGTCTTGAGCATCCTCACTACCTCTTCCATCGTCCACCTCCTCGTCCCACTCGTCTACGCTTGGCTCCCACCTTTTCCGCTCCACCCGCCTGGCCGGCGGGGGCATCGGCTTGCGTATGCGCTTGTACGCCCGTAAGGTCTCCTCCGCTCCTCTGCCTCTCTTGGCCATCTCCAACCTCCTTTTCGAGCTTGCGCATCTTCCGCTTAGCATATCGCCCCCTACCCGCCCAGAAGTCGGGTTCGATCATCGCCTTGATCACCTCGTCCACGGCGCGCCTCCCAGCTCCCCTCGCACGCCCTCTACCCTGCTAATCCACGAGGACGGGTTGCCCTCGCAGTAGCCCCGGAGGTCATATGCGGTCTGCGCTCCGGGCCAATAAACGCTCACAAAGTAGGCCGCGCCATCGATGGCCGATGGCCAGTCTGGCCACCACATCCAGCCACCTACGGCGGTAAGGCCCGTCTTGTTTGGGCCCTTCATCCCCCAAGCATTGTGGTGAGTGCGGGACAGCGAGCCGTTGGTGGCAAACGACGACTCAGCCCCAGCCAGAGCCACGAGGAGGTATGGATTGATGCCCCACTCGTAGCCCGCGCGGGCGAAGGCGATGCCATACCCCGCGAGAGGGGAGTTGCGGCGGGAGAGATAGTCGTCGATGATGGCGGCGGGGGAGGCGAGGTCGGGGGCGGGCTCAATGATGGGCGGCTCCTCCAGCACGGCGGGGTCATCCGCCCCCGCCTCTTCCACCGTCTCTGTGGGCGGTTCGGGGGCGGGGTTGGAGTTGCCGAAGAGAAGCGAGAACAGGAGAAGCGCGATTATGAGGGTGGCGGCCATGGTGGCGGCAAGAAGGGTGGCCCTGCGGTAATCTCGGATGTTATTATACTCGTTCATACTATTCCTCCTTTTCCGGGCAATCTTCGCACGGCTTTCTTCTTTCCCCTGAACAAAAACTACATTTAATGGATATTTTCCAATAATGCCCCCTGGTTTTCTTCAACGAGAAACAGCATAAGGGCAGCTCTCTTTCGCAAGAGACACAAACTCTATGCGTCCACAGGCGGCCGTAGATAAGGGCCGGGTGCTCCCCCAGTCGGATACATATGCGGTCAACTGTGCTTGGAGCGAGAGTTGTATGTTTGCCCGACATGATGCGCAGGATGGTGCGGGGGGTCAGCCCCGTTAGTTCTGCCAGGATTTTAGCCACGCTGGCGTGGAAGCGGTTACAGGGGTTGTCATAGTGCAGGTCCGGATACTTTCTCTCCAGAAGTAGGAGCAATGGGCCTGCCGGTAACCCGCGCCGCTTGACTATTTCTTTCGCGACTAACTTACGATTTAGCATGCCTTCCCCCAAGTTGCCTGGATATGCTCCATTACCAACCTTTCAGTCATGATCGGGCAGGGCGGACACCCTGACTATGCACCGCCTCTTGCGGCTGCGCTCTTTTTTGACCTCGAGGATTTCCACTTGTCTGTCGTTTTCATAGCAGATACCCTCGAGGGTATCAAGTACTGACGAAGCGAGATTGTCAGCATCGTTGCGTAGCCCGTAGGCATCGATATGCACTGCCACATATCCCCTGAGGGGGACCCCTTTCCATTGGCAACGGGCCTGCCACCGCGCCTCCTGCTCCCACTCGGTATAAGCGCGGGAAGGGAAGGAGCGTCCCCGTGCGAGGATGCGCGAGTTCTTCTTGCTGGGGATGGGAACGGGCAGGACGATAGTCTGCGCCATCAGAACCAGACCTCCTCGTCTTCTTCTGCGGACTCTTCCGCTGGCTCCTCCGCTGGCTCCTCCGCGGGCTCCGTTGCCTGCCTCATCACGGGGAAAATCTGCCGCACATACAGAGCAGGCATGGGAACATTTTTAAACTTGACCGATGAGATAGAGCCTATACACACGACATAGGTTCCTGGCGTTATCAAGTTATAAACTGCCTCTGCTTCGTCATAGACTCCGCGGAAAAGGATAGTCATGGGGAGCAGAAATATTTTTTGCACGGCCCTGTCCCATACGGCTATGCCCGCATGGGCGTAATAATTGCCATATTTACTCTGTTTTAGCTCGTTTATGTAGGTGATTTTCCCGTATAGCTGGAAATAACTACGCATTTTCAACCTCCTCGTCTTCTTCGATGCGGCGGAACCAAAGGTTCGCGCCCATGATCAAATAAGTATCTGCTGGCTCCTCTCCATTGCGACAAGTAAAGCTGACCTTCACCTCCCGTGTTGTATTTTCCTCTCGCGCCATGCGGATCGAGGTGTCCACATAGTCAAAGATGGCGCTGCTCCCTCGCACCATTTCTGGGGACAGCTTACCCGCGGTTTCTCTCCTCTTGCCGTGGTGGTGGACAAGGATCAGCGAAATGCCGTGCCGCTCAATAAGCCGGTCAAACACCGCTAACAGCTTATTTATTTCCTGCGCCTTATTCTCGTCGTAAGTGTGGACCTTGTACAAGGGATCCACCACTACCACGGCAGGGGAATAACGATGGAGCAACCGCAGGACGCTTTCATACCCGCGGCGCGTGGTCAACTTTTCCCCGCGCCAGTTGGCGATAACCAAGAAGCCTGGTTTCGGCACCACCTCCCGCAGCATATACTTTATGCGCTCCTGCATCGAGCGCATAGACACTTCGGCCTGCAGATAGAGCACCCTTACCGGCTCGTTGATAGCGAATAGAAAGTCTTTCCCTGCCGCCAGGGAGATCGCCAGATTGAGGGCGAACATGGTCTTATATGATTTCGCGAACGCAGACAACAGCATCACGGATTTACGCTGGAGCAGACCCGCCCCCCACAGGTTGGGCTCGAGCGGGAATTTGGTGGCCAACAATTCTTCCACCGCGTAACACTCAGCAGTAAGCGTGAGCGTCTCTGGCTCTTCGAGGGCTTGTCGCATCTTCCACTCGTAGTAGGACTTCCCTTGCTCGCCATCGTTCAACGCCCTGGCGAGGGCGAGGGCCGCTTGCCGCTTGCGCCTCCTGACGCCGTCTCGCCTCACGATTGCCAAGTATTCTCGTAGGGTCTGCAGGTCGAAACTGATAACGGAAGAAGCGTAGGGGGCCAGAGAGATATTATGGTATCCAGCCCTTCGTAGGTAATCCTGGACGGTGATAATATCGGCGGGAGAACCCGCCTCGTGGCAGGCTCGGATTGCCTTCGCCACAAGGCGGGCCCCCTCCGTCGAGAAGTCCCTTGGGTCGAGGAGGGCTATTATCTCCGCAACGCCTTCGTTGCGGAGATTGTCTCCCGACAGGAGGCCCCCAAGAAGCGCAGCCTCCGTGTTCATGACCTCAAGCGTGCCGTCTCCTCCAGGGCCCATGCCCTGAGATCTTCCGCTTCTTCGATTGTTAACGATTTCAGGCTAATCTTTCCATATTCGCCCTGGATAATCGCCCTGACCTCTTCCTCTACCTCGCGCCGCATACTGCGGCTCTCCCCGGCTGCCTTCGCCCTCGCTTTAGCGAGGTCGTTGAGAGCGGCAAACAGCCGCTTCAGGGCTGCTTGCCGCTCCTCCTCATTGACGGGCTCGGGTTCCGGCTCTGGCTCCAGGGAAGGCTCGGCCGAAGCCTCTATGAGTTCGCCCTCTGCGGGCGCTTCATTCGATGGCGGGGCGGAGGTAGGGCTTTGAAAGGAGGTGTTAGTGGGCATTTCGGGGGGCCGCGAGTTTGCGGCGCTATTATGGAGCCGCCCCGCCAGGGCATCTTCGTCATATCCCATCTCCTCGGGGGCGTAAACGCCCCCGAGCTGGTCGGGGAGTGCGCGGCGCATAGCCTGTTCCTCTGCCACCTTTGTGATCATTGTGGCAGGCTTGGTGCGCCACATAGTGTTAGGGACTATATTCCCTCTCTCATCTTTTGTGTACTGGATGTACTCTTTAAGGTTCACCGCAACCCTGACCGGGTGGTCCCAGTCGCGGCGGTAAACCTCCGCCCAACCGCCGACCAGGTTCGTCCCCGGTGGGACTATACCGTCCTGGCGGTACTCCAGCTCGCCATTGCGCTCCACGACTACGCCGGAGCGCAGGCCGCCTATGAGCGGGCTGTTGGAAATAGCCCGCTCATAGTATTGCTTGCCAACTACTATTGTTGCCGGCTTGTCATCGGAATATTTAATCAGAAACACCTCACGGAGCCAGGGGTTGAGATTTTTTGATGCGCAAAGCATGGCGAAGCGCATGGCCTCTTTCGGGGTCACGCGCCCACCACCTTCTACGAGGTAGGGGATGTCTTCTTCCCGGATGACGATCTCGTTATCTCCCACCTGATACTTCGCCAACTCGCCCATTTTTTACCTCCTTTCGCGGCAGATGCGGTAGTATCCGCACCACTTTTCCGTACATACCCACGATCCTATGCCCGTTGGAGCAAATAGGCCATAATTAATCTTTTCGATAATCGAGCGGATGAGAAGATCTACCATCTTTTCTTCTTCAATGGGGACAGCATCAATGAAGATGTCCCCCCGTCCCACGATAGCCTGGTGTACTCGGGCATCTGTGGGCTCGATACCCCAATCTTTTTTTAGGGCAATCTTATAAATCCCCATCTGCAGCCCATATCTCTCCAGACCCCCCTTCCTTTTGCTGGTTTTATGCTCCACCAAAACCGGTCCATTCTTGGATTCATGGACCAAGTCCACGAATCCAACAACAGGGATGTCGTACGGCAGGCTAAAGCCCGCCTCTACGGCCACGGGCTCGATGCCAGGGGCTACGCCCTTGACATATTCTCCGACCAGCGAAGCTCCGTGGTCAAGGAGGACGCTGGGGGCATCTTCTCCCCAGTCTATCTCTTCCTCTACGTTGAGCTGATGCTCCCATGCATCTCTATAAGCATCAAGGCACTCATCCACCGGGGGGAGAGACCCTGTCTCCAATTTTACCGATAGAGCGTGTTCAACTCCATCGTGGTAGGCTCCGCCCAAGATCAATGCCCCGGGAGGCGGCACGCGGAGCCCCTCGACATACCTGTAGTACCATTGCCGCTCACATCTGAGAAACATCCCTATTTGCGTCGCGCTCAAATGCATTTTCTTCTCCTTTCTTCCTTCTTGCATTATAGCACAGCTTCTCCGCTTTGTCAAGATATGGAGGATATTTTTTCATAAATCCATCCTTCTCTGGCGGATAATTGCCTCCATTATTTTTGAGCCATTGGCTCCTCCTTTCTCTCGTCCGGCTTCCCTGCCGGATCCTACCTTACTAATACCATAGCACGTTTGGCGGCGTTTGTCAATAGTTTTTCCGGGATTTTTTCAGCAGCAGCAGCACGCCCGCCCTTATCGCGCATCCATGCCGCGCTCTATTTTTCGGCAGCAGCGGCATCAAGAAGGCTGGGGATAACCCCGGCCCCTCATGGGGAAAAAGATAAACCCTACCAGTCCGGAAACCCAGACGGTAGGGAAGAACATATTCCTCCAGCTGATACTATAATACCATGATGCATGGACTTATGTTTCCAGGAGCAGCGCGCTGTCGAGGACGGCACTGCGAAGGACCCATTTCCGCGCGGCCTCGGTCCTCTCAGCCTCTCTATATTCCCCCTCATTGAGGGCATCGGGCAGCCCGCCGCGCTGCTCGTACGTGACCCTGTCCACGATGTACCTAATCCGGCCAGTGGAGAAGAACGCGTACAGTATGCGGCGAACATGCTGTGCGACAGAGCGCCGCAGCGGCGCTCCTGACCACGCTACGTGTATCACGTCGGCCGAGACCGTCACCGCGAAATCTGCGTGCGGCCAGGTGGCCATCAGCTCGCCTCGGATGATGCGTCCCACCTCATCCGGGCCGAGCACGACCTTCCCGTCGTCACTGTAGATGCTCATCGTCTCCTCCTTTCTCTCGCCCGGCAAAGCCGGGCTCTACTGCCTGCCTCGTCAGCGCGGGTAGGCTATTCCCCGCGGACCTCCCCAAGTGGGGAGGTTTCGGCTATTCCTCCATGACGGCGCCTTCGAGGTCGGCACCGGTGAGGTCGGCACCTTCGAGGTAGGCGCCGTAAAGATCAGCGTCGGTGAGGTCGGCTCCAGTGAGGTCCGCGCGGCGCAGGTCGGCGCGCCGGAGGACGGCACGCCGGAGGTTGGCGCCCTCCAGGCGGGCACCGGTGAGGTCAGCATTAGTGAGGTCAGCATTAGTGAGGCCAGCATTAGTGAGGTCGGCACCGGTGAGGTTGGCGCCCTCGAGGTCGACGCCGCCGAGGTAGGCACCCTCCAGGTCGGCACCGCGGAGGTTGGCGCGCCGGAGGTCAGCGCCGGTGAGGTCAGCGCCGGTGAGGTAGGCACCCTTAAGGTTGGCATAAGTGAGGTCGGCACCCTCCAGGTCGGCGTTGGTGAGGTCGGCGCGCCGGAGGTCAGCACCGCGGAGGTTGGCGCCCTGTAGGTCGACGCCGTAGAGGTAGGCGCCGTAGAGGTCAGCGTCGGTGAGGTCGATGCCGCGAAGGTCGGCACCGCGAAGGTCGGCGCGGCATCCCCCCTCCCCCTCCAGCCACTTACGGTGGTTGCCCACAATCTCCTGGATGTCCATTTCTTCTCCTCCTTTCTCTCGTCCCGGCTTTGCCGGGCATATTATTTGGAGCCCTTCAGGCGGTTCCTCAAATCTCTGATGTAGGCGCGCGCCTCTGCCTCGGAGCCGAAGCACTCGCTGAGGTCATCGAGGTCCCGGTTTGGCGGCCAGCTATGGATGCTCACGCCCCAGAGCGGCGGGCACGAGCCGTCCTCGCGAGGGAATCCCCGCCCATAGGAGAGTTCCACGGCGACCTTCCCGGGAATCAGCCAGCGGCATGACACTATCTCCGGCGTCATGATGTTGACGCATGGGAACAGCTCGCGTGCGGTTTGCGGCGCCGCGTTCGGCGCGAGCTGCGCGAGCTGCTCCAGCTCCGCTTGGTCCCGCGCCAGCACGGCAATCAACTGACGCGCAAATCGGCGCCGCTCAGCAGCAGCACGTTCCTTGCTCCCGGCATTGGGAGCAAGGATATAATTGATTGCCCAGACCACGTTTTCGAGTTCCATTTTTCCTCCTTTCTCTCTGCCGGCTTGTTGCCAGGCCCTGCCTTACTAATACCATAGCACGTTTGGCGGCGTTTGTCAAGGGGTTTTGGGGAGTTTTTTTGGGGATAATTGAAGCGGAAAACCCCGGCCTTTTTGATCTATCTCCTACCTCACAACTATAGGCGGACGCGCCAAAGGTCAGCGCCGGTGAGATCAGCACCGGTGAGGTCAGCACCGCGAAGGTCGGCGCGTTCTCCCCCCTCCCCCTCCAGCCACTTACGGTGACTGGAAAGGATGTTCTGTATCTTATCCATCCATCTTCTCCTTTCTCTCGTGCCCGGCGCTATGCCGGGCCCTACCCTATTGGGCACTATAGCATATTTGGGCGAGGTTGTCAAGCAAAGCAAGCAAAAATTTATATTAAGTTTGTTTTAGGGAAGCCTAAAAATGTATATACGCCTACCCTAACAGTAGCAACCATATACTCTCCCTCCAAACTGCTAATCTTGCAAATCTTATAAAACTTATACAACTTTTACAATTTCCCTTCACACACAACCAAGCCTACTGGCGCGGTAATACTGCGAATTTAAGTTGTATAGCTTTTACTTTTTTGCCAATTTATACATTTAGCCCACCTTTGCTTGCTTTGGCAGTTGGTGCTGCTACCTATCACTCACAATTCACCCACCACTACCGAACCACTCAACACTTAAAGCACACTATAAGCTTATTTAGCTTAATTAGTATTAGCTAACAATATATCTTACAAGGTATTTACAAAGTAATAAGAAGAAGAATAATTTAGTTATGCAATATAGTCTTAATTATGCCCCCATATACCTTTAAGGGGTATATGGGGGCATAATAGATGAATATAAAGTCATATCTTAAGTTACAATGTAATATATGAACTACTATGAGTTTTTTAATATAAAAAACTGTAGCGATAAAACTAAGAAGAAGCTGGAAAAGTTATTCGCTCCGCAAAGCTTTTCCCCTGCTCTTTATCGCTATGACAGCAAGTGCTCTGTGTGCCGGCATATCTTGAGACCGCAAATTGAGGAATTGATGTATGCCTCCGCTTCCTACTCGCTCATCAAGGATTGGCTTAAAGAACAAGGATACCAAGCTCCAAGTGATGCTGTTCTTAAGCGCCATGCAAAGGAACATTGCCCACTGAAGAGGGCGGCTGATGAAAGAGCAAGCATGGTCTTTTCTTCAAGGGTAGAAGAGATGACCAGAAGTATGGTGGATGCCTCTGAAGCGCTTAACGTCATCATAAACTCTTTTCTCGAGAAAGTTGAAGGCGGAGAAGACCTCAAAGTGACGGCAACCAATGTTATCAGGGCGGTGGAAGCCAAACACAAGATAGAAGGTTCTGCTCCCATGAGGGAAGTATTTGCCCGCCTTTATGGTAAGGTTATAGATGGGGAGGTTGAAGAAGATGTTGTTCATAATGAAGAAGAAGCCGGGGTTGTGGCTACCCCCGGGAGACTACCCCTCCCCGACCGTGAAGGAGCGAGTGAGGGAGAGGTGGCACAGCTGGACATGTCCTTACTGCGGCGCGAGAAACTACTTGGTTAAGGAGGGCGAGGAGGAGAACTTTCTCCGGGCCCATCTTTCGGAGTGCCCAGCTCGTAAGCCAAGGGAAAGGGTGGTGATCCGTGGGAGAAATAGACCGCCTTCTTGATGAACTTAGCAAATGTCGCAACGATTTCCCGGCTTTCAATGAGTTGGTTTTTGGGAAGAACCCTAATGGTAAACCCCCAATTCACAAGGGCCAGATGGAATATTTCCTTTCCACGCTGCTCCCAAAATATAACGTCCTCGTTTGCGGGAACTCGTGGGGGAAAACGGAGCTCATCGCTCGCCTTCACGCTTATTATTGTATTTTTAAGGAGGGGCTTGAACTTCCACCGCGGGATGCCGCCTATGCTCCATACAACACGCTTAACTGCGCTTACACCTACGAGGTCAGCGGTAAGGAATTTGATCGTTTGACCCAATTGCGGTCCAACTCTGAAGTGCTCCGGTTTCTCATCGAAAAAATAGATAACGTCAAGCGCAAGATATACTTCAAAAATGGTTCCACTTTTACTGCTGGCTCTACTGACCGTGATGGTCGGCTCATTGAGGGCGAAAGGTACTCGCTGATAACATTAGAGGAGGCGGGATACGAGCGTAATTTGCGTAGGTTGACGCAGAATATTCTTCTCCCCCGCACCATAGTGCCCAATACCAGGGATGGCGGGAAACTTCATTTTATCGGGACGCCAAAGCCTTTCTCGGACCAGTATTATTACCATCTTTACCGCCGGGGACAAGAAGGCGATCCGCGCTATTTTTCCATGTCTGGCTCCATCTATGAAAACGAGTTTCTTGATCCCGAGGACATTAAGCGTATCGAGCAAGATTACGAGGGATCCCCCTACCGCTCACAGGTTATTTACGGGGAGTTTGTCTCCGACACCGACGCTCCATTCAAGTATGAAATGGTCTATGCCATGTTCAGTCCCAAAATATCCCGCGGGATGTTTTTCCGCGGGCATAAATATTTGCTCTGTTTCGACCTGGCCCGCAAGTATGACGCCACGGTGGGCCACGTCCTCGATTTCACCCACCTTCCGCTCATCGTGCGGGTGGATAGTGTGGAATTGCACAAAACAAAGTGGTCCGACGTGTATAATGCTATTAGAGAGTTGTATAAGAAGTATCATGCCGTGGGAGTGGTGGTGGACAGCACTGGTATTGGGGACGTGGTGATGGAAAGATTGGAAGAATTGGGGTTGCCGGTTGACGGCGTGCACTTCAATCAAAACACTAAAGAGCAAATAATACTTACCCTTCAGGACATGATGTCGCGTCCGTGTGCCGTGGATGGTCCGTGCTGGAGTTTGCTTGGCGAGACCTACCCCTCGAGCATAGTATCATATCCCGACAACGACTTGATGGATGAGTTGATAGATTATCGCTGGAACGACACCACCATTAACACCGACAGGGTTATGTCGTTGGCTTTAGGCGTGTATTATTTGGTTAATTTTAGTATGTATGGCGGGTTGAAGGTGGACTATGTCGGCTCTCGCATTACAAGCCCAAAGGGAGGTGCAGTGAGAAATGGCAGGAATAGATATCGTATCGGAATATGAGCGGCGCAAGCTGAATGCCGGAGAGCGCATAAGCGAATATAAGGCCCTGCGCGCTTTCTTCAGCGGGGACAGCGCGGAATGGTGGAATAACAACTTCTACAAGGCCGATAGGGTGAATATGACCTTGAACTATGTGCGGCCCATTGTGCGCAAGGCTGCCCATTTCCTTGTCGGCGATCCTCCGGAGTTTTCTGTGTCGCCGCGGAGCGGGAAAAAAGACGACCTGGAAGCTTCCTCGAAAGTTGAGCGCATCATCTACGGCCTTCTTCGCTCGTGTTTTTTTAATCGTTGTCTGATGAGGGTTGCTCAAGATAGCGCCCTGCTCGGGACGGGATGGATGAAGGTGTATGTGGAGCCCAACGCGGAGCGCGAGCCAAAGACCGTGCGAATATCCTATTGTCGTCCGGAGTATGTGTTCCCGCAGGAATACAAGTCTTTTTACGATGAGCGAATATACGATGTCATTTATGCTTATCAATTGCCCCTATCGGTGGCCCAGGCCGAGTACGGAAAGAATATTGGCCCCGACAGCGAACTGGAGAGCGGCCGAGAGGGCGTCCCGGAGGATGTCGCCACTTACATTGAATATTGGTCCGAAGATAGATACGCCCTGGTGGTGGGGAATAATGTCATCGAGGACACTGAAAACCCCTACGGCTTTATCCCCATTGTCCCCTTTCCTTGGTTTGCTGAGCCAGGCAGCGTGTTCGGCTCTTCCTTGGTGGCTGATATTGTTGATGTAAATGTGGTGGTCAATGTCCTGGAAAGCAGGCGGGCTGACGCCGCCATCATGCATTGTAATGCTCCTTTGAAGTATATGGGGGCCCGGGTTACCTCGCGAGAGGAGTTTATCAACGACATGGACGGGGGCGTGCATTTTCTCCCGCAGGGAAGCGATCTCCAATTTCTGACCTGGCCTGGCGAGGCCCCGACCATAGAGGACAGCCGGAGAGCCCTTATGCGCTATATCCATGACGCGACCTTTATCCCCGAGGCGGCCTTCTCGTCCGGGCAGGTTCTTACCGGGATAGCTTGGAGGATGGGCTTCGATCCGATGGTCAAGATGATACACGAGGTCCGCTCCAACTGGGAGCTTTCGCTGAAGGAAGTGATAGAAGGAGCCCTTGCCTTAATCGCTAAGTTTTTTAAAGATCGCGAGGTGAGCGAGTTTATCTATCTCCCGCCGAAGGAAAACGAGAAGAAGAAAAAAGGAGCCCCGATAGTAATCAAGGGCGAAGATGCGAGCAAGTGCAGGGGCGTGGAGGTCATCTGGCGAGACGTGATGCCGAGGGACGACATAAGCATGGCTCGCTTCGAGCTGGAGAAGTTGTCGGCTAACGCCCAGTCGCTGTGGACGACTATGGAGCGTCTGGGCATTCCACAGCCCGATGAGGAGATGGAGCGGATGAAGATCGAGTTCACCGAGCCCGCCTTCCGCCCGCGGGAAAGGGCGATGCAGCAGATCTCTGACGCTAAAGCTTTGCTTGCTCTGACCAAAGCTGCCTTCATGAACTCGCCCCAGGAGATCTCCCCGCTCGGCGGGTTTGGACCGATGGAGGAGCGGGAAGCTCTGGTCCCGGGGGAGCCGGGGAGGCCCGAGGAGACGCCCGGAAACATCGGGCCAACTCCCGAGCAGGAAGCGCAGGGGGTCGCTTATCCTGGGCCTAACACCGGGAGATGATGGCTATGTCCGATGGCCGCTTCTATGAGGAGCTATATAAACGCCTCCAAGAAAGCGGAGCAACACCAGCGGATATATACGAGGCCAACTTGCCCTGGATGGAGGCGATGCAACCCTCCGGCACCCCTGAATTGGGGGAGGAGTGGAAGCAAACCACGCGGCGGGAGGCCCGCGCCGCCTCCTCGGCAATCGCGGAAGATATTGCCCGCAGGGCGCAGGAAGAAGAGCGCAAAAGGCAGGAGATACAGAAACTCGCCGATGAGATAAAACAGCGCATGACCGACGCCCTCAAGAAGGGATTCGGCGCCGATGTGTCCCCGCTCGACACTGTTTCTATCGCCCCGCCTTCAGAGAAGGGGGATAAACAGGAAGCGCGTCTGGCAGCGTTGGAAAAGTTGTCATCCAAGCTAATGCCAGGATCCCCGACTGCCCCGCTGAAAACTACCGCCCTTGTGGCGGGCGCTTCGCTGCTTGAAACTCCCGAGACGCTTGAGGAGATAGAGAAAGCCACCGCTGCTCCCATCCCGCCCAAGAATAAGGAAAGCGTATTGAGGGGAGCGGAGGTTGCGGCCAAGACCATATCCTCCCATCCCCGCTCTTTCGCCTTGGAGATGGCCAGGCAAATGGGCGAAGCGGAGGGCGAGGGCGGGGAGCCTACACCCATCGCTTCCCGGATGAGGCCATTCTCCAAGCAAGAAACCGCGCCGGAGCGGGCGCTCCAGCGCTACAGGGATATAACCAATATAATTTCCGCTTCCATATCGGAGATAAACAACCTTTACGGCAAGGAACTTGAACTTCTCAAGCAGGTCGCGGAGGCCGAAACCCCGGAACAAGCGCAGGCCATTCTGGAAGAACGTTTCGGTGGCTCATCTGATGTGATGATGTCCTTTGTAGAAAGTATGGAGCCGCTGGTCAATGACCTGAATAACGCGGTAGCTTCCCTGGAAACCCTAACGGGATACGACAAGGCCATCGCTGCCTCTTTTGGCCGGATGACCGCCGGTGAAGCGCTTAAGGCGGCGATCGACTGCATGACTGATGACGAGTTAAAAAAGTATTTCGGCCGGGGCGGGAGATATGCGGATGAGATAAGGAAGAGCGCCGAGACGGCTGAACGGAAGTGGGACGACTTGCTTTCGGCGGTGATGGCTGGTAACTATTCGCCGCCCGGCCTCGAAAAGATCGGCTACCTTGCTGCTCTTTTCTACCAAAAAAAGAAAGAAGCCGGGGAGGCGCTGGTTGAATTATCTCCATATGTCGCGCTTTTCATGTCTTCTCTCGGCGAAAAGAGCGGCAAAGCGTTCAGCCCTGCAGCGGAAAGGGTGCCGTGGTATTACTCGAAGCGAATCAGAGAGGGCCTTGAAGATATCCTCTCAGGGAAAAGCAAGGCGGCCAGGGTTTTGAGCGGTTTTTCACGCGTTGTTCTTCAAACCGCAGATATGCTTGTCGATTTGCTGAACATGCCGTTTGAGGTTGTGCGTGGGCTTGTGGGGGCCACCGGCGCGGCTGGCCGGTGGTACATCGCCAAGTTGACGGGCAACGAGAAGGCGGCTCAAAACGCGGCAGATGACATTTACGCGCGTTATAGGCAGATGATCGGCTCCGGCGCAAGGTGGCTCATGGAAGGCCTGCAAGACATCTTCGGAGCGGATGTGTTGCATAAGTATGAGAGGGCGACGCAGACGGGGCAATATACCGCTTTTGAATATTTCCCAAACAACTTCTTCCTTTCCTTTGTGTGCGCCATCTTTCTTGATCCTCTTACCTACGTAACTCCATGGAAAGTATCCCCGCTTGCTAAAGCCCAAAAAGAAAGCGGCCTCTTGAGGAATCTGCTTTCGGCCGCTCCTGATGTTTATCGGAATACGCGCACCGTGCTTGGCCTCGCTCAAAGGGGGCAGCGCGCTTCCGCGGCGTATAAGGAGGCCATGAAGGGGCTGAGGAGCGCCTTGAACCGGGAGCGGGGCGCCCTGGCCAGAATGGTAAAGGACGCCAGGAAGGCCGCGGAGAAAGGGGAGGTGTACAGTAAGATTACCCCCATAGCGCGTCACCTCTCCTCCATAGATGATCCCTATTATTTCATGAAGGCGTTCAAGGAAATGGGGGTGAGCGGGTATGTGTTTGACCAATTTAATGCCGCTTTCCGCCAGATAGCGGAACTGCCCAAAGATATGCGGGTGAAGGAATGGGGGAGACTGCTTACAGCCAGCCTGGGCGGCCTTACTGAACCATGGAAAAAATATCTGGGGGGCGCGGCTCTGGCTGGCTTGCGTGAAGCGGGCCCGATTGTGACCTATTACCCGAAGGTTTCCACCGCCATTATGGGAGGGAGCGAGAAGATGAGAAAGGCGGTGGAAAAGGTCGCCGGGGCCCCCGGCGTCCGTTGGCTGTCGAGGGCCAAAACCCCTTATCCGTCTTTTCATGTGATTGACCTTCGGAACCCCGTTGCTGCTGGCGATGAAATGTATAGGATAAGCAAATATGTCGGCTTTGACGAGGCGACTTCTCGCCGCATCTCGCAGAGGTTTGTTGAATTGTGCCGTTCGGACATTATCTATGCTTCCACTTATGTGAGAAACTTCGAGAACTTTGTTTTGGCGAAAAGCGGCTTAAACCGGGGCGCCCTGGTGCTCACACATAAGACTATTCCCGATGTGGTCGTCTGGGCCAAAGCCGCCTTTGGGAGGGCGTTTGCGGATGAGGTTTTCCGGCGGGCCCAAGAGGCCAGCAGGGAAGTAATTGACGCTTTTCAGGATTTGGTAATGCGAATGGCCGACTACGTGGACAGCAGAATGCATGAGATAATCGCCAAGAGCGGTTACTATGGAGGCGCTTTGGAGGCCGTTATCCAGGCATCCCCTTCGATGCTGAAGAAATTATTTGATGATGGCGATTTGAGGGAATGGGCCAGATTGATGTTGGGAAGCGAGCAATACGAGAAACTTATCCCCGTTCTGAAAGACCATATCACCTTTGACGAATTGATTACCATCTTGGTTTCTGGCGATATAACCCCGGCGGAAGCGCGGAAACTCTTAAAGGCTGTTAAAAAATACCATAAGACCTTCTGGATACAGCCGGAAGAGATGGAGAAATACGAGAAGATCGTACAGGAATATAGCGACGCCGAAAGGCGCCTCATTGGATATTTAGACGAAGTCGCTAAGGCGCGCGGGGGCGGCTCGCTCCTACAGGTGGAGGCGTTCTTTAGGCATTGGAGCAATCGCCCGGGGACGGAGACTCTCGGTCCCTCGCGCGGCTTCGCTTATATCATCGAAGACAATATCATCCGCCAACTCACCTCACCGGAGGGAGCGCCCATCCCCTTGTCCATAGCGCAACTTTCTCACCTACACCGCTTCGACCCGTCCCTTAAAGATATATCCCATATTTTCACCAACACGCTTATCCCTCGCTTCGGGCAGCGGCTCGTGGAAGAATGGAACTCTGCCATCAACCGGGTTATCGGTTGGTGGAAACGCGCGGTGGTTGGCAGAGGCCATTATCCCCTTCGCTCCGCGACGATGAATACCACCAAGCTGTTCATGCATGGGGCTATTGACCCCTATTCAGTCGCGCGCTACAACAAATTGCTTAATAGCATGCCTCCAGAAGTGGTTGATGTGGTGAAGTTGGCGGAGGAGGAGGCGCTTCGCTATCCCTTCCGCTTCCTGCACACCAGGACAGATACCTGGGTCGGTATCAGAGCGGCGGAAAACCCGCGCCGAGCTATCGAGGGGCTCTACCGCTATGGTCTTCGTGACCCGGCGATAGTGGCGTATATCAAGGGCGGGAGGGACGCGGCGAAAAGCGTAATTGAGACCATCCCTGCCTGTAATATGGTGGCAAATATACACGGCGGCGTGGACGAGTACCTCAATGCTATCGGTAAATGGGTAGGCAACATAGAAGAATATGCGCCGACCCTGTATGATGCCATAAAGTTTAACATGAAGGCGGCTGACAACCCGGCCAAGGCAGCCGGTTTCTTGAAGCCCGGCGCCAGGCGTTTTGGCATGGACGATCTTGAGCGCATTATCCGCGAAACGGGAGACGATTTCGCTGTGCCTTATCCTCTTGCCCGCACCTTTACCCCCACGCGCTCCACTAAGTGGATGGAAAAACTTGACAGGATGAACGAGGCGGCCAACAACCTTTACAGCAAGATTTTCGGTTCGGGCATGGTGCTGACCCGCGAAGCGGGGTACCGCACGCTCTTTGTAAGTTACTATAACCAACTTGTCGCCCAGGGCGTGGACGCCGCCTCCGCGGCTCGCGCGGCAGCCAACATGGCGAAATTATCTATCAACGATATTCTTATGGACTTCACCAAGTCGTTAGTGTTTGAGCATGAGTTTCAATGGATTATGCCTTTCCTTTCCGACCTGCGGCTTGAGACCCTCTCCTACTTAAGGATGTTCAAGAACAACCCGAAGGTGTTTGTGGCGCTCAGGCATTGGTTAGATGCGTCACAGCGGTGGATAGAGGAACGCGGATACCCGCAATGGGCGCGTTTCACTATCCCCATTTCTATACCGGGGAGCGAAGAGAAAAAATGGCTGAATGTCCCCGCCTTCTTGCTTTATCCCACCCTCGGTCCCATGTCTAATCTTGAGGAGGAGGGATATGGCAAGATAATCGCTCAAGAGCTTTCCCCCGTTTCCGAATATTTTGCTAAGCAAGCCATCCGGGCGCTCCCCCAGCCCCTGCAGAACCTCCCGGTACTCCGGGACATTAAGTCCCTTGGCTTCTATGGCGTGGAGCCGTATGGCATCCTCACGCCGGGTATTTCTGGCCGGGGCACGTTGAAAGAGAAGATGGCTCTTTACGAGAAAATAAACAGGTTGAAGGAGCAAGCGCAGAACGACGCGCTGGTGCGAGAAGGGAAAATTACCCCTCTGCGGTTTGCCATTGAGAACCTCTCCCCCGAAGAGCGCAAGATGCTTGATCCCGCTATCAACCGAGAAATCTCCGCTATTTATAAGCGGATAATGGAGAACCCCGAAGAAAAAGCCAAGCGTGTGTTCTGGCGAGGCGAACCGATATTGTCTCCCAAAGAAATCGAAGAGGCATACGCCAAAGCCGTAGAAAGCCTGCGCGGCGTGCTCCCCGGCGGCACTTGGGTAACTGGAATGTTGGAGCCGTGGTTCATTCCTTCCGGCGGCACTTGGACGGAAGAGCAAATGCGCCAGATGGGAGAGTTGGAAAAATACCGCGAGGAGATGGAAGAGAAGTTCGGAGCGGCAGCTTCTCAATTCCCGCTACCGTCGGAAGAAATAAAACAGTATTCGGAGAGCTTGATCAGAGAGAAGCCGTGGCTTCGGCCTATGCTGTACAAGCCAGGATGGGAGGGCGGGAAGGCGTCCCGCCAGACCTGGTGGTCAGAGATGACTGAGCGCGCGTCCAAGGTGTACGATGAGTTTGCTGGCCAATCGAGAGGTATTTTCGGCGGCATAGAGCGCGCTGTCGCCGCCCCGTTCCAAATAACGCAAGTGGCCAATCCCCGTCTCACTCTGGCATGGGAGCTCCAGGCGCCGGATATTTTCGGCCCGATGGGCGATGAAAATGATGAGCGCTTAAGGCAGGAAAAAACCAACGCTACCGCTAAGTTGTTTGCCTGGCTCGCCACCAGTAATGATCAGGCAGCCGAAAATATGCGTGGTTCCCTGTCAATGATGGGAGCCGGTCTGGGGGAGGACAAGGATTTCTATGCCCAAGCGCTCAAGGCATTCGGGTACGACGAAAAGGGCAACCCGACCAGGGCCCTTCGCTTGTGGCAGGAGTGGCGGTTGGCCAGGGCGAGACGCGCCCAAGACGGGGAGGACATGGAGAGTTTCCGCGAATATGCGCTTAACTGGTTGAAGGAGCAGGAGGAGCCGATAAGCGAAGAAGAAAAGCAAGCAATTTTAAACTTCTGGCCATTGCGCACCGGAGAGACAGCTCTCGGCTATCCGACCTATCAAACCTACTATTATGGGACCCCGTCTCCTGAATACACTCCCACGGGCCCGGTCCCCGCGGATGTGGGAGGGAAGATAATCGAGTTGAGCGTACGGCGGGCTGTGCTTAATGAGATGAAGAAGAAAATTAACGATCAGAAGGTTGTGTCCCAAATAGATGAAGAACTGGCAAGAATTAACGAGCAAATCAAGCGCCTCGAAGAACAAAGGGCTGGCCTCTCCTTCCCATCTTTGGGCGCCAACACCTACCCGTTCGCTGGGCTTTCAGCCATGGCCGCCATCGAGCGGATGACCAGCTTACCTACCCCCTTACAGTATGTTGCTCCCATGCTCAACGTTCCCGTGCCTATCACTACCGAGGCAGCCCGCGAAAGCGCGCTTGCCGAAGTCCCCGAAACCCTCAAAGGCCTGGAAGCTGGGCCCCCTCCGTCCTATAATGTCCAGCGTTACCTGCAGATGGCGCCGGATGAGCGGGGGGCGTTCATCTCCGCCTTAAAGAAGCTGGTGAGCACCAATACTTATGGCAGGGGCGTAATCCCCTTGACCAAAGAGGAGGCCCTGGCGATCTCCGGCAGGACGATCAATGAATTGATGATGACTAACCGCCAGAAAGATGCCAGCGGGCTTGGCAAGGTGGTATATTACCCGCCTGTCGGGGATTTTCCCGGCGGCTTCTTCGCAACTTCGTCGATGCCGTTTGACTGGCTCGATAAGCAATTGCAGGATCTGCTTCTCGCCAATTCTACCGAGGCTGAGCGGGCCAACTTCCGCTTGTCAACCGAGAAGAGCGGTGGAGGCCGTAGGAGAGGGGGCCGCCGGTGGTATAGCCGGTGGTGGGCGGCTGCGGGCCCGCGGGAGTTTTCGCGCAGTGCCCCCACCCCTCTGGATGAATATTTCATGCTCCCCGCCTCCAAGCGCGAAGAATATCTGCGCGAACACCCTGAACTTAAGCAGGAGTGGCGCAAGCGCAAGCCGGGAGAGAGCGATAGTGATTACAAATGGAGAATGTACATGATGGACTTGGCGGAGAAATACTACGGCTTACCAACCAGGGCCGCTCGCCGGGATTTTCTTATCCGCCACCCCGACCTTGTCGCCTATTTTGAGGGCAAGCGGAAGAACAGGGATACCTATTACATGCGGGCGATGGCGAGGGCGTTCACTCATAACCCCGAATTGTGGAACCGCTACTTGGAGGATGTCCATACGCTTACTGAGTATTTTATTGAGCAAAAAGCCTTGATCAAGCAGAAGGCGAAGACCCCCCAACTTGGTCCGAAGAAGAAAAAGTCATAAGGTAGTAGTATTATTAAAATGGTGTAGAATAGACGGAAGGAGGAGAAGATGGACATGGACACCGAGGTGCGGGACGAGGTTGTCGAACAGGAGGCTTCTTCCGGAGAGGAGATCCCTTCTGGCGCTTCCGAGAGCGCATCTGGCGGGAGTGTTCAGGACGCCACCGCAGAGGAACTTGAGCGTTTGCGCAAGCAAATGCGGGAGTTTCAGTCGCGAGCTGATCGCGCGGAGGCCGAGTTGAAGGAACTTCGCCGGCGGGAGATGTCTGACCTGGAGAGGCTCCAGGACGAGTTAACGGAAAAGGAGCGGGAACTTGAAGGCTACCGCGCCGCTTATGCCCAACTGCTTATGGAGCGTAGGCGGATAGACCTTATCCGCAAGTATGATATACCCGCTGATTTCGAGGAGTTTCTTCCTGTATCTTACGATGAGATAGAGATGGAGGAAAAGGCCAAAAAACTTGCCGCGCAAATCCAGAGACTCGCGAAGCAGGAGGGCCGAGTGCCTATAACCGGTGGCGGGGCGCCGCCTTCGGAACCGTCCGTCGAAGCGCTGATGCAGGAGGCGAAAAAGAAGGGAGATGTGCGTTCCCTTCTGCGCCTGAAGTTAGGAGAAAAGTGAAAGGAGAGATGATATATGCCACCGCTGTTCACGTATAATCAGGGAGGCACGAGAGAAGACCTAAGTGATGTTTACGAAATGCTTGTGGAGAAGGTCGACGACTGCGTCAAGGCGTTCTCTACGAAGCAGGACGTGGCGGAGGACACCACGCATAAGTGGGTTGAAGGAGAGCTCGGCTCTAACGTGTCCTCCACGGCCGCCGGTGGGAGTGCTGCTACTGCTGGCTCCTCGGTGAGTGTTGCGGTAGCTACTGGAGATGGCACCAAGTTCCGCGTGGGCACCTTGTTCCGTATCGCCGGGATGGGGGCGCGCGGCGGTGGGTACTACCGTGTTACCGCTATATCTGGCAATACGCTGACCTGTATCGCCGGGCCGGACGGCGTGGACTGCCCCGCTTATGCCAATGGCGCGGCCATCCAGATTATCGCTCATCCGGCACTTGAGAACGCGACCGTGTCAAACACCGCCCGCACGCAGGACGTAATCCGTACGGTGGCTTACAACTACACGCAGATTTTCTTCGACTATGCCGAGGTGACCCGTACGCAGGAAGTCGTGCGTAAGGCTGGTGTGACGAGCGAAATCGCTGAGCAGGTCGAGGCCAAGGTGAAAAACATGATCCGCCAGATGGACGCTTCTATTATCATGGGCGTTCGCTCTGCTACGGTGGGCAGCGCTTCGATACCGCGTATGATGGGCGGCCTCAACTACTTCCTATACAATCCCAATGACCCCTCGGACACCAACTGTGTGGACGCTTCTGGCGCGGCTATCTCCATCGCGCTCATAAACCGTGTGGCCCGGGAGATATTCGCTGACGGTGGGAACCCCGATGTCTTCGTCGCTCACCCTCTGCAGAAACAAAAGATAAGCCAACTCTACGTTGGCTATCTCGACATTCCGCATGGCTATAAGGAGGTCGGCGAGAGTGTTGACACCATTCTAACCGACTTCGGGCGGGTGCGGATCATCATGGACAACCAATGCCCGAGGGACCGCGTGTTCATGGTCGACAGCTCACGTGTCCGTTTCAAGCCCCTGCGTGGCCAGTCGATGTATATGGAGAGCGTACCGCCCAACGGGCTGGTTCTCCAGAAGTTTATCGCTGGTGAATACACGCTGGAGGTGCAGAACGGCACCAAGGCGCACGGCGCGCTGTATAATCTGTCTACGTCCTGATCGCGGTAAGTAAAGCGGGGGGCGGGTAACCGCCCCCCACACAAAAAATAGGAGGTAAGGATGAGCGAAAACATGTATCTGGTGGCTTCCACGATACCATGGAAGAATGTCGCCATCAGGGATGGGCAAGATATTCTCACCTTCAGGCCAAAAGAAGTATTTTTCCCTGGAGGGGTTGAGGAGCAGCCCGAGCCGGTTATGCGCGCCATCATGGAGTTTGAGTACCATCATCGTGGCGGCAGTTATGCGGTTGTCCAGAAGGATACGCTCCGCGAGATTGAGCGGGCGACTGACCTTGTGGTTCTCGGCTCTATCGCGGGCATTATGAAAAAGAACGCCGATAAGCCGGTCGGCAAGGTTGGCAAGTCCGTGCGGGAAGCTGTGGAGATTATGAAAGATGGCGAAGAGAAGGAAGGACGAATACTGGATACAGGACGCGATTAAGCGCCCTGGCGCGCTTACTGCGCGAGCGAGGAGAGCCGGGGCCATTACTGAGCGGGGAACAATTCGCGTCGATTGGCTCCATAAGGAGGCGAAGAAGCCAGGTCGCCCCGGGAGACAGGCCCGCTTGGCGCTTAATATGCGCACTTTTGATAAGAACAAGAAAAAGAGGTAGTCATGCGGCCGAGCGTTGACCGCCCACGTTCTCCTCGCGGGGGGCGTAACCCCCTGCCCCCCGCTCCTGCAGGGGAAAACGCTACTGTTATTACCAAGGAGAAGGAGGTAATCCACACCACCGCCATTGTTTCTCATTACCACGATGAGCGCTATCTTCGCCTTGACGGGAATAATAGTATGGCGGGGAACCTTTCTTTTTCTGGCGGCGACCACTCCATCGTCGCTCCACCCGGCCGCAACCTCGACATCCGCCTCGGTGATGACGCAGGCAACAATTACATCACCTTCTCCAATTCTTCCGGTTCTCCGCTCGCCCACATGTCCTCGCTCGGCGGCTGGTTGGTCACCGCACTCACCTGCGTGGGTGACCTCGATGTGGCACAGCTGAACGCGCGCCAGGTCGTCTACTCGCCTGACGACTCCGGCCACCTCTCCGGCTCCGATGAGTTCACGTTCAACCCCGATAGCCACCTCGTCACCGTGCCGGGGCTGATTGTGTCCGACCTCGCCGCCGGGCGGGTGCCGTATGTAGGCGCGGGCGGCCGGATTACAAGTGCCTCCGGACTGACCTATGCGAGCAACACTCTCACCGCCCCCAACCTCGCCGCATCAGGCCTGACTGCCACTCGCATACCCATCGTCACCACGGGCGGCAAGCTCACCGATAGCGCAGACCTCACCTATGCGAGCAACACTCTCACCGCCCCCAACCTCGCCGCATCAGGCCTGACTGCCACTCGCATACCCATCGTCACCACGGGCGGCAAGCTCACCGATAGCGCAGACCTCA
>Ga0308419_1000393_pt1 | contig 32498 bp, 35 predicted proteins | sample HotsprSampleMS50_FD_203674 | JGI IMG/M metagenome (GOLD analysis project Ga0308419, IMG submission 203674) | Hot spring phototrophic mat microbial communities from Mushroom Spring, Yellowstone National Park, Wyoming, United States - 20090730_MS50 ... | reverse complement strand
GCCCTGTCTGTTATTGAGAATGGCATAAGTGGTGGCAGTTCAGATCCTTCTGTCACAAACCTATGCATGAACGCATTGCGGGAATAGTTTTCCAACTTTTTGTATGACTCCATCAGAATAGGACGCATGTTCCTATACTGATCCATTGAAAGCCTTTGGTTCTTAGCTGTTTCGAAAACGCGCTGAGAGAATTTCTTTGCTGCATCATGAAGCCCGAATTCTGTAGATTTCTTAGTCCGCTCAAGGAAAGCCTTGAATTCGTCACTTTCTATTGACCTTTTCGTTTCTGACTTGAAACCTGGTACTCCCGGTTCTCCTATGTATCCTCTTTCTATTCTGCTCTGTATGAAATCACTGTAGGGACACAACTCGCGAACATAACACGTTCTGCATTGTCGTCCACAAGGAAAGTCGTAGATAGGACCCTCGGTCATCCTTTTTAGTAAGAATGGTATTCCTTCACTCCCAAATGCTTGGTAGTAGTCTTGCGTTATTTTCAGCAGCTCTTCATACTGTTCGACATCATACCGTATCCTATCTATCTCTTCGTTAATATCAATTAGGTGGAATCTTCTACCAACAGAGTTTACCGAATTAGAGTTGATATTTTCTCGAAGATTGAACTCAAGGAACTCTTTGATATTCTTGTCTCTTGTTGCAAATATTTCTAGAGCTTGCTTGTTTATCTCAAAGGTGAAATCAACCCTTTCGGTGTTAAACGTCTGAGATGCAAGTGTTGTGAGAATTCTTTTCTGTGGATCCTGGCCAAGGTGGACGAAGTCTGTGTGCAATTCGTCGGCAAAGCTTTTCCAGTCAACTATAGACACTGCATCAGCAACTGCTTTGCCTTGCTCTTTTCTCAGATTCTTGACTATCATGAGGTCTGGTACAGCCCTGACAAGGAACTGGTCCGAGAACATTTTCGAGGACATTGGTGTTTCGACAAAGACGGAGAGTGTCGGATCCTCTAAGATCATGCTCCCATACTTCTCTATCATGTCTTTTGCATACTTGAACTCACTCATCCTGAAGTCGCCACTCATAGGAGCGAGCTTACTTCTCGCAACAGATGCTACTCTTGATACGATTTTTTCTATCTCTTTTCCGCCGGGAGTAATGTTTTTACGCTTAAAGTACTCTTGTTTTTCCGATATAGTTTTAAACGCTTCTTCGAGAACACTGTGAATAGATGTGCCGATCTCTATTACAGGTCCGGTTTTTGGTTGTTGATAGATCGTCCTTTTCAGGATAAAGTTAATAGGGTTAGACGCTGTTTTCAGAGCGCTTGGAGATATAGATCTGCTGTATGGGGAAACTCTTGAAATAGAAGTCCTTTTCTTATCCATCGGATAGCTTCTTATTCTCCTCCGCTAGCCTTTTTTTCTCCTCTACGATAGCAATAAGACGTTCCAGAGCATCTGCCGCTCTTTGTGAACTATCATCTGTAGTTTTCCTTCTATAGCGTTCTTCCATTTCAGGAGTTGCAAGCAGTTGTCTGTAGAGTTGATCCTTTCTTCTGGATATTCGCTCTTTGATACGGACAGCTACGGCTTCATCCTCTTTCATATATACTTCGCCGGTTTGTTGGTTTACTACTACTGGAACATCGGTAAAGAGTCCATTCTTTGCTATTTGTGCGTTAAGCCTAGCTTCTATCATGTCTGACTCAACCAGGCCTGATATGAGATTATGAAGGATTATGTCCTGACGCACATCGTTCTCAGCTATGTTAAGACGTATAGCAACAGCTTTGACATACTCATCATATGATATGCGTGCTATCTGAAGCTCTATAGGACAACGTTCACCAACAGGAGCTCTGCCGACAATGTCATATGGGCAACGATCCTTCTGCATGCATGATGGTGAGCATATCTGCGCAATAGTGTTGGTAAGATTTTCCCTCGGTTTGACTATAGCTTTGTAAAGCCTCCGTAGTTTCCCGCGGGTCCATTTTGTCGTGTTAAAGAACTCTTCTCCATATGTGTTGACAATAGCTGACTTAAGCTGTTCTGGAATTTCGTCATGACTAACTACTTCTTCTGGATCTTTCAGAAAGCTTACAGGAGCATCGCTCTCGATAGACACCGTTATTGGATCCTCTAGTGGCGATGCTTCTGTTATCATCTTTAACTTAGATTTCTGTTTCCTTGGCTTTTCTTGCATTGGTCATTTGAGCTCGCTTTTTTTCGCAGTTATTTGCCTCTTGTTCGAACCAAGATATCGGATCTTTAATCGATTCTTCAATGATACGCTTAAAGCGCTTTTGCTTGTCGAGCATAGGACCAAGTTTTTCTGTGTCCCAGTTTTTGAACAACTGTTTGAACGTATATTCTGATATCTCCATTACCTCCACTCCGTTGACATCTTTATACAGTATCTTTGCTGATCTTGTTACTGGGTGTATAGTAACAAATTCCACTGTTGGAAGAGAGCTTTTATCCATTGCTTTACCCCTCGACTTTTATAAAATTTTTATGCCTTGTGCCACTTTTGATATCTTTTTCTGCATCTTTTGGCTTTCGCCCTCTTTTCTTCTTTTCATCATTTTTTACTTTTTTTCCTTTTTCTTTCTTCTCTTTTTCTTTCTCCTTTTCCTTCATGATGATAAATGAGATGATAAGGGAAACAACATAAGAGCCAATGGAAGAAAGATCATCATCTGAAAAGGAAATAGTCTCAATGTCATCTTCTCGCTCAATGTCGTGTAAAGTTGCTTTGTCTAGTTTCTTTGCATTCATAATTATTCTCCTTGTATATGAAATATATTATGATTAGTATATCATATATAAACATTTTCTGCTATACGTATTGAAATTATTTAACCCTCCTAACTAATGGTACAGGGAAGCCTCATTCCCTAAGAGGTAACGCGCATTGTACTGGGAATCTTGGATGGCCATGACCGCGCGTTGCCTCTCCGTCGCCATCCTTGATGTCATGATGGGCTCTTTCGGAAGAGGATTAACAATACTCCTTATTTTTTTTGGTATGGAAAGGATTCCACGAGCTGCTGTAGCCACTGTTCTTAATGCCAAGTCAGGAAGTATGAACGCGGCTGCTGTTGCCTTAACCAGCCTTGCATAGCCTAGTCTATTTACATATTGTGATGAAAATTCTCGTATCTGTTGTTTTCCAAATTCTCCTAAAGGTACAGTTCCTTTTGTCATATCTTCATATGCTTGCAAGAGTGCACGGTTCATGGCATTCGCTTCATGTGTTTTCCATCTACCAGTAGTTACTGCAGCAAGTTTCCATGGAATACGAAACGTCACTTTTTCGGCCAGTGTTCTCACTCTTGCTATAGCCCTAGGCACCTTGGTCTCTTTCGAAATAATTGAGAATAATCCTTTTCCTCTCAGTCTTTCTAATACCTCTTCTTGAGGAATGACTGTTAGAGGGGATATCTTTCCTTCCTTAACCAACCTAATGTCGTCCTCTAGTTTTTGGTACTCTTTACTAACTTTTCCTAGCATTCTCTCTATAAGATTGGGTTTTCGCAGTTTTCTCAGTTTGCTGACAACCAACTCATCCATAGAATCATAATAAGCATGGTATAAATCATCAGGCAGAATGTCTCTGAAGAGGTTATGCATTTCTGCTGGCTTTATGAGCCGGTTGTTTAAGAAGTCCATATATCTATTTTTTGAGAATTTCTCGAATGCCTCCTTACTGCCGAGGATAGAATCATACGGTCTAGGGGTAAATTTCGGTGTTCCTGTGAGCTTTCTCCAGTCGAACTTTTCTTTTCTTCTTATAACATTAGCAAGATGAGTAGCATGACCTTTGTAGAACTCTCTTATCTCTCTGCTTCTAACTGGGTCAAAAGACTCTATAAGACTAGCAAACAAACCATACCCTGGAACAAAAGGCTTGGGGAGAACTGTTTTCTGATACATGAGTGAGCGCATGTAGAACGAATACTTTGTTCTGTTTGTTGTAGCGCTCAATCTTGTAGTCAGACCAAGTGCCCCAGCAGCACCATATCCAAACCTCAAAGCATTAAGTGCGATCTCAGCTTTTATAACCTTTCTGAATATGTCACCTGTAGTCAGTTGTTGATACGTACCCTGATAGTCGTCACTGTAATATGGTTCTTCATACAATCTTGATATGGAGTTGAGATACGAAGAATAGTCCATTAACTGGATTTCCTCCCTCTAAACGAAAACTTTAGACCGCTAATACCTGCTTGCTGAGTCTGGTATGTGGATCTGAACCCGAATCTCCCCCTGCTCTGTGGGATGCTATCCTGATAAATCATCGCAGCTTTCATTCCTGTTTGTAGCGATTTGTTAGTTAAGTAGCTTCCTATTCCAAGGACCGTAGAGCTTCCTATACTCCCATATAAGAGGTTCCTTGACAGATTACTGACTTTAGACTTCCCTACAATGGAAGACGTAGTAATGTTTGTCATTCCGTACCCTGATCGACCAGAGATTAGGTTTTTCAAGGTATTACCTATCCTTTCTCCAATATCGCCTTGTTTGTTCATTATTCACTCCTTTCTAACGCAGAAGGTGTGCTCTATATATGGTATCATAGTAGTTAACGAAAGCAAAGGTTTTATCGGAACAAAATAGATGTACAGAATAGATGAGAAAACAAAACAATCGCTGATACAGGCAGCCATAGAGACTGGGAATGGTGATGCTATCAAAATTATTGAAGAAGCAGACGACCCGGTTCTGTGGGCAGAGTCTCACCTTAAACACCCAGATACCGGAGAATCCAATTTCAAGGTAAAAAGAGCATTCTATGAGCTCTTGCGGTCGCCGTGTAAAGATAGAGCTGTCCGCGTTGGACGTCAGAGTGGAAAGACTGTTCACCTCTGTGTAGACATTCTACATACACTGTGCTTCAAGAAGAATGTTGTAGCTATGGTATTTGTAACAAGTATTCCGCTCATGAACCGCATGCTCAAAATCATATCCAATCTTGTACGCGGAACAGACATAGCCATGATGTTGAGTATGAGACAACACAACAGGAATAAGGACTCCGTGAACATACCATACGACCATTCTCTTTTTGTTAGCAACGGAAACGTTGTCTATTTTTTTGCGATGAACAAGGATCCCGACAAAGCCCGTGGGCAATACGCAACACATGTTTACGTAGACGAAGCAGATTACATGCCAGACAAAGCTTGGCCGGTAATCACTGGCATACTGAAGGGAAATCCATCTATCAGGTTGTGGGCGTCTTCTACACCAAGTGGCGAGACAGGAAGCTGGTTCGAAAAGTTCTGCAAAAAATGCCGAGCGGAGTATACCAAAGATGCTGCTGAGTTTCACATACCATCGACTCTAGACGAAAACTGGGATGCTCTAGAACCGAGATTAAGGGCAGTTATTCATGATGAAGTAACTTGGAAGCTAGAAGTTTTAGCCGAGTTTGTTGAACCAAAAGGTGCCGTATATAAGAAAGAGGTTATCGACGCCGCTTTTGAAAGATGGGGGATGGACGGCATTTTTCCATCCGTAGAATCTGTAAGAGAAACATCAGAATATCGAAACGCTCAGAAATTCCTCGGTGTGGACTGGAACACACCACAGAATGGGGTAAGAATAGTTGAAGTAGCATACATGTGGAACAAACTCCTGCTTACGAGAAATGATAAGATTGCATATGAAGAGTACACCCAGCTGAGTGCAGTTAAGCATATCATAAATCTTATTGAAGAGAATAAGTATGCGGTAGTCAGTGTCGACGCAGGGTATGGGGCAACACAGATTGAGATGCTAAAGCTAGAACTATCTACGAAAGGGTTCGATCCAGAAAGACTTATAAATGTGGTGGACTCTAACCTTTATGATACGATAACCCTCGATTATCAGACTGAGAGTGGCGAAGTTCAACATCGAGAGTACATGAAAGTGAGAGTCAAGTACAGAATAGTCGGGTTGCTCGGCCAGTATCTGGAAACCATATTAGCCTTACCTCCAGAAGAAGAACAAAAGATAGGATTAGAGATACGAAACTTCCGCAGGAAAAGCCTTTCTAGAGACGGAGGGTTCATCTATAGTGACGACTCACATTCTCTTAGTGCTTTGCAAGTCTGTATCCATGGATATGATAAATTCGTCCGCGAAGTTGGTCTGGTCAGGGACAACCTCATAAGATCAGAAGTTGCATCGACCCCTATTTTCTCAAGCTTTTCTGAAAGAAGTAATGATCCAATTGATAAGCCATTCTATTACAAAAACTTCACATCCGAAGTCATAGCAAATAACAGAAATCTATTCCATAGAACTAGAGGGTTACATGGCCAAAGACGATCTAGAACATTTATATGATAATACTACTGAAGACTTCCTCTATAAGCCAAATATCCCTTCGCCTGAAAGAGGATTTGAAACCATAGGTGCGCCACGTTCAAGCAAAAAGGTGAAAACACCAGTCGAAAAAGTCGCAGGCAAAGTGGAGAAGGTAGCTGAAGAGGAAATACCAGACATCTTAAAAGGATGGTACGTAGTATTTGACAAGTACGAATTACTAGCTAAAGAGTTAAAAGAAAGAGCATCTCGCCTGCTCGACGTATCAACTGCTGATATAGATGGTTACATTGGAGACGCGCCACCATATGTGATTCAGTATATAACTGACCTTACAGGCATAGAGTTTCCAGAAGACGTAACGTCCCCAGTTTACACATTATCATATGAGACAAAAAGATGTATCTTCCGTGTAGCAGGATTCTACACGAATAACTACGACAAGGAGCTTCTCAAATCGGCATCGGATTTTGACGACGTCGCTATATCACTTTATCTCAACAATAAGCTGAGTGGAAAGTCATACCTCGGAAAACACGGAATATTGATGTATGGGATAAAGCTTCTTGTCATAGTACTTAAGTTGTCCTATGTAATAATGGTGTACTACACGATTGGATATCTCTGCGGCTTCTTTAGGGGAAAACTAAAAATAGGCAAGAAGTGGAAAATTGCAGGGAAGCGTTTCGGCTTTGAGTTCAAGTTAGGCGATATGATATCTGGGCTACTCGTGAGGGTAGAGGAAACACTGCTGAGTATAGTAGGGTATAGGTGTAAAAAAAGGGGACCAAATGAGCCACCACAAGATTGCAACACAAAGGTAAAAAGCTCAGACGATCTAGAGAAGCAGTTCTCCTTCAGATATATAGAATGTTGTACGACAAAACCTCTGTTTTTCGACAATAGGCAATTTTATAGCAACAACTTTTCCTTTACATCGTGTTTACAAGCAGCTATCAACGCAGAACTTGACCCAGAAGGATACATGAGAGGTAATATCTGCGCTGAGGACAATATAGATGAGGACAGGGAACCTACTCCAGAAGAACAAGCTAAAGCAAAGGTGGTTGCAGACTATCTCATTGCGAAAGCGGGATCGAAATATGGTGTAAATGGTTACCAGAACTTTGGACCGCTAAACAATGCTATCAGTGCTGCCGACAGTGCTACGTTGATGTCACAACAGGTGAAAAGTGCTCTGACAAATAACTCATACACGTTTACAAATTTTTCCAGGGGAAAAGGTCCTTTCGACTGTTTTGGATACTCCAGCGATGATAAAACGACTCCAGAAGAGGATATCATAAATGCTATAAACTCTAACGCTGGGAAGTGGCTCAAATCTACCGCAGATCCAGCGATCGTGATAACACAAGCCGGAACATCCCCCCTTGAGTTTATCGGAGAATTTATGATACACCTTGACCAGGCTGTAGGCAATTTATTAGGTATTGCTGACAGAATTGTTTCAAACACAGCGAACCTGACACTGTGGGGGTCATCGAGACAGCTTTGTTGTTGGGTATATTTGCTTGTGTTTGCATCAACACTAGTAAGGAGGTTTGTAGAAACTGGCGGAAGAATATGCAACGACAAAATGGTCCCATGCTACACTTGCAAAGGTACCGGCCATATAGATGGACATATCTGTCAAACATGTGTAGGAACAGGGCAGGTTCAAGATTCACAAGCATTTGCAAACAATCTCAGACACGAAATGAAGCTTACATGGGCTTCAGACATAAAAAATTCCGCAGAAGTTAAGAAGTTCGTTGCAATATTAGAAATAATGAAAGCTATAGTTGATACATACATAAACTCACTAAAGCGTCCACTACTCCTTCAGGGTTTACGTTTGCCCCTTCACGAAATGTGGGAACTCATTAAGTTAACAATATCAAATGGATTGGCACAATTCATAGATATCATACTAGGACCGATAGACGTGGTGCTAAGCGGTATTCGGGGTATACCAGAAGTAAGGCTTGCGCTAGCCAATGAGTGCTTTGGGATAGACAAACTTTTTGACTTCCTTATCTGTAATTTGAATAACCTAAAGTTCTCCCTTGTTAACAGCGTCATGCGGCTTATCGACTTCTCTATAAATGACCTCGTTTTGATAAACGATATCTACCTTTGCAGAACAAGGTTAGCTACGCTAGAAGCCCTTTCAAACCTACTTAAGTCTCTCATAGACCTTATCATCGGTCTTAAGGACTGTTACAATTCATCTGAGCTAGTAGACGAGGTACTCAAGAACCAAGAGTCAGAACAGTATCGCCAGATAAAAGATATTGATGATCTCCTTAATGAGTCTGGTGTAACAGCGCGGTCAATGTTTGAAATGATTAACCCGCTTACCGATCACGAGTTCCCAGTGTCAGAATCTGAGAAAAGCGCAATTGACAACCTTCCAGGAGCAATATCCCGTTCATTTGGTCCACTCAGCGGTACAGCAGAAGATATTGTTGTGCAATCAATGAAAAATTTTGGTACCATAGTTAAGGAGGCAGACTTAGGAGAAAAAGCAACATTCAACGACTTTATAAAGCTTCTCCAGGACCGCTCCGGTGTGAGCATTAATGAGGCACGCGAATCAATGTTGCACATATTTGATATACTAAGAGGTTCAGCATGAATATAATCACGAAAGCGAAAAACGCTCTCTATAACGCATTAAAAAATGATATAGATGTGACTATAGAAGAGAAGCTTAGGGCCGAGATTGACAGGCGTATAGAAGCCATCCTTTCTGACCACGGATATTCCCAAAAACCAGCAACAAAGCAGATTAAGCTTTTCAAGAACGCTATTGACCGGGATAGGAAAATATTTAGACTTGTACAGAGCGAGTCTTACAGCTCCGTTGTTAGAAAAGGACTCAAGACTATCGAAGGTTCATCCTACATGAATGTCAGAGATGCTTTTGTCGGCACTCCGATAATGGTAAAGACCAACAACAACATGACAATTGTCCGGAGTCCATACAAATACTCAGATATAGATCGCTATTATTCGATAGAAAGCTACTTTTCCCGTTCTGTAGGAAGGCAAGTAGAGACAACACTGAGGAACGGATTTTACTTTGTGTCAGAAGAAGAGGTATACGGGAGGTTTGTAAGAGCAGTAATGTCAGAGTATCAGAGATCTTCTGTTATCCCGCTCCTTAGCCTAATATCCAGAATATTAACCGACCTCCTGAAGTATGGATTCTTTGTTGTCAAAAAGGAATGGCAGAAAACATCATACGGGAAGAGCATTAAAAGACTTGTTCCTCTCGACATCCCGTATGTATCGTTTGTAGTCGATGATAGCTTATCTATCAGATATGTATACGTAGAGAACTTAACTAACGGCGTACGAAACATACCGCTTAGTGGCCTAGCAAAGCAAGATCAGATCCCAGTTAGCGACTGTATCATCGGATTCTTTACCGACCCTGGGACAAAAATTTACCCAGAACCGCCTTGTATACAGATAATAGATGACATACTTACTTTGAGAAGCTTGGAAGAAACCGTAGAACTGCTTGCTTTCCAGTATGGTTCACCGCTCCTCCATGCCAAAGTGGGCACCCCGGAAGCACCCTGTAGAAGGGGGGAAACTCAAATGATTGTTGATGAGATAGCCGCGATGGCGCCGAACGGAATAATTGCTACTGATCACAGAGTAGTAATAGAATCGGTAAGGTTGCAGAGTGGCATATCAAACATGATACCATACATTGAACATTTCAAGGATAGGATATTTATAGGATCAGGCACATCTGGAGTTATAGTTGGCGAAGGGGACACTGCTAATAGGGCTACAAGTGAATCCCATGACAATAGCCTAGCAGATCGATGCTCATACATGGCATCCATAGTGGAAAATGCCATAACGTTTCAGCTAATTTGCGATATACTATCAAATGCAGGAAAGCCCACAGTAGATGATGAGGGGGATCCTATCGTAACGTTCGAGTTTAACGAAATGACATTGTCGAGGATGATCGAGAAATCCAACAACGCTATCAATCTCTATCAGTCAAATCTTATTACAACAAGCGAAGCTAGGAAAGTGCTCAAGCGAAGACCGTTGTCTAAACAAGATTCTGAGGACACATATCTTGCCAGAGTTCAGATTCCCCTTGCTTTGGTAAAGTCTAAACCTGAAGACTTTGCGACCTTTAACCCAACACTACAGCAACCAGTAAACCAGTACGGTAAGAAGTTATCGCCTGGATCACGAAAAGACTAGGAGGATTAAACATGAACCATGTTACAGACAAAAAGCTGAGCGCTAAGGAGAGGGATAAGTTGCCAGATTCGGCATTCTGTGGACCAGACAGGAGTTTTCCAGCTAACGACTGTGGCCATGTTAGAGCCGGGCTCTCGCTACTTGGAAGATATAAAGGCCCTGGGGACAAGGACAAAATAAGAGCATGTTTATATAGGAAAGCTAAATCGTTAGGGTGCTTCAAGAGTCAAAAAGATGGAAGGCAAGCCGAGGACACATTCGCAACTATCGACACCATAAGAGAGTTTTACCTGCTTGCAATGGATGGATTTATCTCCGACAAAGCTGAAGGCCTTGCTGTTCTCGTACAGCTGTGCTCCTTACGTAACTTCGACGCTGAGAAAACAAAAACTGTTATAAGCAGTGCTGTAAATGACTCAATCGTGCGTGGTTTTGAGAAGCTATTAGGGATAATAGAGTAATGAGATACTGGTGTGTGCAGTGTGTGTGCCATTTCGTAAAAATGAAACTATAATGTCGAAAAGGAGATACGTTCTATGATGAATGACAAAGTTATCGTTTCAAACTACTCTTTAGTACTTAACCGGAAACCTAAGAGCTCTGAAGAGAAAATGAATGAAGCTCTCGTAGAAGAGGTGTTGCAGATTGCTAATACCCATGGGTTGCCGAAGGGATACGTCTGTGTTATAGAAGCAGCACATACCGGTGTTCCGAACGCTAAGAATATCATCTACATGAGCAAAGGTATGGACGAAGCTGTCAAAACATACTACACTCCGTCATGGAAACCGCTCATGTTCAATCATAAAACTGCCAGCGAATTCTTCTCATTTTTTTATGATAGCAACTCATATCCCATTGGTAGGGTTATCAAAGCAGAGTTCAGGAAGTCAAAGGTTGAGACACCAAACGGTGTAGCTGATGGGTGCATAGTAGTGGGTGCGTACATCCCAGAAACCGCATCACTTCCAGACGGAACAAGAGTTATCGATGCTCTGAAAAGCAGGCAACTGATGCATGTTTCTATAGGAGCATACTTTCCACGGGACAAGGTGAAATGTACGATATGTGGGAAGAACCCACTTGAGACAGTGTTAAGCGACAATAATGCTCCATGTGATCATGTTCCTGGTATGGTCTATGATGGTAAAAAATGCTACTATACAATGTCAGACCCTTCCTTCGAAGAGCTTTCTATAGTAACCAGTCCCGCAGATGCCGGCGCTGCCATTTTAGCAGTAGTAGTTACTGATTCAAACACAGTGTTTGATAAGAAGCAAGATACTATATCTGACCATGATCTAACCTTAGGCTCTATAGCAATCTATGATTCAAACGATATAGGAGCAAGCGATATTTTACCAGAAGGAGATAACACAATGACAATCAGAGGTTCTAACATTTCGACTGCTTCGGTATCAGATTCAAGCAATATTCCTAGCGCAAATCCTCAGGCACAGCAAACTATCACCGCCCAAGATGCAGTTGCAATGGCAAGCACACTTAAAAGCATCATAACATTATCTGAGAAAGTAATAGAACTTAGCGATGAACTTGAGAAGTTAAGAAAAGCGCAGATGACATCTCAGGCAGATATGATGCAGCCTAACAACAGCAACGATACTGTAGATATAGATGATAGTGTCAATCCCGATGCTAGCTCAGCAGAGACTGATCAAGCAACCGGGAATAGCGATGATAACGTATCAACTAATGATAGTGCTCCAGCACAGAATAGTGCTGAACCAGTGGCTGAAGATGATAAAGCAGACAACAAAGTAAGCGTTGCTGACGCGATTGCTAATGATAGTAGTAATGTACATAAAAATGTACAGACAAATGAGAACCATACAACTGATTCCGCTCAAAATGCTCCGAAAATGGATATTGCAGAGTATATTCGCTCACATAGAATGAATATCAGCTCTAGTCCAAAAAAGGAGCAGACAGTTCGGAAGAATGCAGTTGTTTTCAAAATTAAATAATAAGGAGACTGTAGAATATGGCACTTACATTTAATCCAACAGGGGGAGCATATAGCGGTATTAAGCCCCTTAAGGAAGATAGTACCATTGTCAAACTTGGGACAATGGAAGATGTTGCCCGTTACGATCAGAAAGATGTGATCGGTAAGTTTTACCCTGTAAAATATTTACCAGCACTGTATGTTGATCAGCAGAGTCAGGCTCCTGTTGTTATGAGCGCAGGAGATGTTGTAGCAGCAGTGTCTATCGGGTCATCAGCTTTGCTTGCTGACATTACTCTCGCTCCAACAGGCATTGACACAAGTGGCAACATGTATGTAACTATAGGCGTTGATGGGAACAAGTATCAGAAACCATATACCTATCTGTATGATACCGATACAGTAGGTTTGTTAGTCCCATGTAACGGAACAACCGGAGCGTCTGATCTCTCTTATAGTTCTATAGACGGCGATGCTGGTGTGCTTACAACATCCGGCACAGTTCCAACATCAAACGACAAGTATAGAATAGCTGCAGGCACAAAACCATTAGGTGTTCTGTTACACAGGGCTTTTGGCGACATTCGTGAAAGATTCCATATGTACAACCCGGTTAATCCGGCTATATCTGTGTGTACAAAAGGATACTTCACACTGCCGTTCATATCAATAGCGTACGACAGCAGTAACCAGGCTACCGCAAACGCAGTGGCAGCTTTCCTGGCTGATGTTTCTAGATATCATCAGTTTGTATATGCTCCACAGGCACACGATCTTACAAGCGGTGATGACCTTAACGTTTTAGCTTCTGGCGCGAGTTTGCAGGTTGATGGTCGCGGAAAGTTTGTTATCAAGAGCGGGAATGTCAATTTTGGAAAAATAATTGCACTGCGTTCACAGGCAGTGAAGGATCTCGATGAAATTACCGACACATTCCCCGGAAGCAAGATTCAGGGCACGGCTACCGCTGGACTCAGCACAAGATTGTTTGATTTCGGCTATCGTGCTCTCGCCGATCTTACAAGCGTTGCGCCGACGCCAGCAAACGTGAAATCCAGCTTCTTTAGCGTTGTTAACCTAGCAAGCGGATTAACTGGTCGAATAGTCTACGGTTTAGTAGACGTAGCTTTTGGTTACTAATTTACCCTTAGGAGGATGTACATGAGAAGCTTGTTAACACACCTTCACTCATACAGTGTGAAGGATTCTTTAGAATCAGAAGCAAACCTCGTTAAGCGGGATGGTTTCGAAGTGTATGATGCAAACGGAGCATATAAGCCAGAGTTCGTCGAAGCTGTTATAAAACGTGACGAAGAGCTTGTTACAAAGGTTGTCAATGCCTTCCACTACGGCAACTTCGACGGAGAAAAGGTTAGCATCCGCGATATGATTACGTCGAAAGACTTCTCTCAGATATTCTATGCAGCGGTAGAAGTCTTTCTGACACAAGCTATCGCTCCAGCCCGTGTTATAACTGACAATTTGTTCACTACGATACCCTTTAACAAGAAGGGCGCACAGTTTGTGTTCAGAACATTCGGCCCATCGAATGTAGAAGAAGTTCCAGAAGGTGCTGAATTCCCGGATGCTTCGCCATCAATGAATGACCAGGCATATAGGCTTGCTATAGAGATCAAGAAATATGGAGCTAAGATTCCTGTAACATCAGAAATGATGGAGGAAGACTCCTGGGGTCTTGTAGCATTCCTGTTAAAAAACCTTGCGTTAGCTCTGTTGAACAAGAAGGAATATCTCGGAGTTAACTTGCTAAATGAGAACGCAGGATGGGTACTTGCAGACAACCACGAACCTGATAACTCTCAGCTGGGTAGCCTTACAGGCCGTGGCATCGATGGGAAATTCAATGGAACCCTAACGATAGAAGACTTATTAGCAGCTATGACATGGATGAGCACCCGCGGGTACAACGTGGATACAATAGTCATACATCCATTTGCATGGATTATGCTGGCTCGCGACAAGGAGATAAGTGATCTTGCTTTCAGGAACATCACTTATGTTCCCGGAACTGCTGAAGGTTGGGGCGACCCATTCGGTCAGTTCGGTCCAACACTCTCGAAATTCGGTTCTGGTATAGGCTCTGGAGCAACTACACCTGATTATCCTGTTGACCCAGTTTTCGGGAAACTTGGCATAGGATACTACTCATATCCTAACTTAACTCCATTTGGTGCAACTTACTCTGCTACAAATGCAATAACAGGCGCAGCTGTTAAAGTGGTTACATCTCCATTGGTACCTTTCTTCAAGGTTTCTGGTGGTTCTGCATCTTCAGGTGTAACACCTGCAAATGGTAAGTATGCTACAAACATTATTCTTGCAGACAGTACCAGGTGCGGTCTGATCTTGCAGAAAGAGCGTCCAGTAATGGAAGAATGGAAGGATCCTGATCGTGAAGTGAACTTTATGAAAGTTCGCGAGCGATATGGAATGGCATTACAAGAGCTAGGCAGAGGTGTTGGTCTTATCAAGTATGCTGTTGTTGACAAGAACTACAGTTTCATAAACAACAACAGTGTAGCTCTTGGTGCACCTAATGCTTCTTATCAGTTCCTATAATAGACGACCTACGGTCACAGAGTAACATCCTGTGATGTGTAAAAGAGAGCCGGTCAAAAGCCGGCTTTCTCTTTATCTTCCAATATGGTATCATTATAGAAAGACTATGATATAAAGGAGAAATCTATGTTAGAGAACATCATTCATTCTAATGAAGTCGAAGAAGTTTTACAAGACGATACCAAAGAAGAAAACTTGGGGAGTAGTGGAGATCACAAGGACGATCTCACGCACATGTTATCAGAAGACCTTATCGGGCGGATTATAGCTCTGCCTCCATGGACTCCCATATACAGGTTTTGTTGGATAAATAGTGAGACAGGTTCTGAAGAGATACTCTTCGAACTGAATGCGTTCCGTGGCGACGTTACGTTCAAGGTTCCTAAAGACTTCCCAAAGGCAGCATGCGCTGATCTCCTTGCAAGCCTAAAGATAGGAACGATAGTGCTTGCTGATGAAGAAGTAAAACTCGACAAACAAGATGTATCAAATCGCCTGGCATACGCAATAGCTAATGATCAGACTACGATCAACGCTAGAATTGCTGTATCTGAAACAAATATCAACAGATTCAAAGACTATGTCGCCGGTGTGCGGAACAAGGACTTCCTTGTGCGGTGCATTGATGTAGAATTGATGGAGAAGAATCGCAAGGAATTTCTAGATGTTATGAGATCTCGTCTTAACCAGCTTTCATAACGTAAGGACACGAAGATGAATGTAGTTTCTACTTACCCTCCAGACATAGCTTCCCCGGCGTACCTTGATGATTCTATCATTGTCAGGTTTGATGAAGAGATAGAAGGCTCTTATGCAACATCACAATTCTTTCTCCTCTATAGGACAAATGAAGATCATAGTGTGTTCTACACTCAGATATCAACAAACATTAGCCTCAAAAGAACAGAAGTTTTCATAAAACCGTATGCGTTCAATGCTAACACACACTATGCACTAATCATTATAGGTGGCGCACAGGGAGTTCAGAGTATATCTGGTGGCACTCTTGCAACAAACTACGTTTTATACTTCAGGACTGGCAATGCGTATGCTCCTGTAGCACCTGTTATTAGCACAATATCTGGAGAAGTTTCTGTCAACATTATAGATGGTGAGCCTAACCAGGCATACTCACTTGATGAGTTTGCACCATCATATGATGTGTTCACTGCATCTGAAGAGGCCAGTGTATCGTGCATTATAAGTACTATGCCAAAGAACATGTCTATAGGCTTAAGCAAGCTTTCTACAGTATCGCTAGTATGCAACGGCCCTGTCGTTTCTGGATGCCTTCCAGAAAGTTCTGTTGAAATACTCTATAGTGGGCTTCCTGTTGACAGCAATCTCTTTAGTCATCCTGATATCGAGAAAACTATCATATACCATGATAATGTAATAGCAATTCGGCTGAGTACTCCTCTCGATATGGAAAACAGAGAGGTAGTTGTTTCTGTAGCTCCGGGGTTCATTCGTGTACAGGATAAGAATGTTGACACAAGTGGAATAGAACTGCGTTTCCTTGGCATGCTATCTCCCTTCTATGTAACTCCAGACTACGTCCGTATGAGATATATGGGAATGATGGCTGGTTCAGAGTTTCCGCTAAGCCCATACGAGCTTGCAAAACTCATATTTGACAAGTCGCTGTTTATACAAGAGACTATCGGCATAACATCCGTTGATCAGCAACAGCTAGCTACAATTGCCAACTACATTACATGCCTCCTTCTTAGGGACATGATCCTAATGGGAAGAGCACTCAATGGTTATGTCCGCAGTCGTGAGCTACTATCTACAAGAGTCCAGTATGATTATGATAGCATCTCTGATGCCAGGAGTATACTAGACGATTGCATCAAAGAGTCGGAATCACTCCTGAATGTGTCACAAACAACATCAAGCATAAAGTCAAGAGTATGGATGAATCGAGAAACTAAGACTTACGGAGTATACCGCTAATGCCATGGATAGACCTCCGCAATGAGCTTGATGCTCTCTTTGATGGTGATAACAAAACTATTCCTCAGTCTAGGTGGATAGTTCTCCGGATTATGAGAATAGGGCAATATAGTAAGTTCTGGGACTCTAAGGCAAATGAAGCTGTAGGCGGTCCGAAATGGAACTATGACGACTTCGTTATAAGAACAATAAGCAGACCAGGGGGATCATTCGCTGGCAGACCATCTGTCACTCAGTTTGAAGATACATCTTTTCTGGCCGGGTTTGATCTTGCCAATACTCATGTTTATGCCATTCAGTTCAATCCTAGATTTCCAAGAGTTCCGGCAGTCGGAGATATTGTTTATGAGATCGACAAGTACGCATCTATAACTCAGCCAAAACCTCCATTCAAAGCCACTGATAGAATGTTTGTTAAGTATGTACACAAAATGAGCGGAGACTTCGGGAGAAGTGAAGCGTTCCTCCTTTTCACAGAGAGGAAACAAGGAGACTGGTAATGACGATACGTGCATATGTTAATCCTAACTTTTCATATGATGAGTGGGTAACTGAGCGGAATGCACTCTACGGCCCAGAGATAACCGATACTATGTCGTTAATACCAGAGTATCAGAGATTACCTGGAAATATCCATATTATTGACTTCCTCTATGAGCTCAGAAAAGTGTTCGACACATGGCTCCGGAAAAATGAGTATCGTGGTGAAAAGATAGTGCTAACTCCCAAACATCCTGATATTATATACCCGAGCGATGTTAGCGATGGTAGAACGACCGATGCATCTCCACAACCAAAACCAGGTAGATCAATCGTCTTCGAAGTCGAGAAGAGGTCGCCAGCTTCTGTCGATCCTCCTTTCGGAGAAAGAAAGAACTGGGGCTTCTACAAGGTTGGTGAGGTTAAAGGCGATGACGGTAAGTACTATCATATTAGAATGCGACGTTACGAGTCTTTGGTCAGGTTTACAGTGTATGCTCCTACAGTTGTTGAGGCTGAGAGAACACGGTATTTGTTTGATGTGTTCATGATATCTTGTCTCGGAGAGTTCTTGAAACTCGGCGTAGAGAAGATGGTTCACTTTGATTGGCTCATAACGGGCGATAATGATATGACAAGAACCGGACTCTCCAAGAAGCTTACACGATACTGGTTCATGACTCAAGAATTTGCAATAATAGGACCGCTCGGTGAAATTGCCCCAGAAATTGAGGCAGTTGTAATCGATAAATGAAAAGGAGGCAATAATGGCTAACGAAAGCTTTAATGGTGTACGAAGTCAGATAGTAGACAGGGGGACACCTCAAGTTCCGACAGGGATATCCCCAGACGCAACATTTATCATCGGCACGGCATCCCGTGGCCCTGTTGATACTCCTGTCAGAATAACACAGGGTATGGATGTCAAGGAAATATTTGGAGATGTCATAACCACCGGTCTTGGCTTTGAGACATCCCTCGTGCGTGGATTTTATGAGTTTACAGACTCTGCTGTTGGAAATGTTGAAGTAGCACTTATCCGTGCAGGAGAAGTCTCTAAATCTCGGATAAAGCTCTATGAGTATGAAGGCGGGTCTGGTGAGCTAGCAGCAACCATCGTTATCGATAACGACGGAACACAGCATCCAGCATACTCACTTGTGTTAGAATCATTAGATGAGTCAGCAGAACTGAATGGAACAATCGTGCGCGTAACTGCGGATGAAAACGGAGAGCCAGCATACCTTACTATCGAACTTCCTGACGGAACATCAGTATCATATCAGATATCACCAACCCAGGTAGGGGCTAACGTTATCAACAAAGTTTCAGATCTTGTTAATCGTATCAACGCTACGACTAGCATCAATTCCAAGCTCGTTGCATCATATGCACCAATAGAGAAAGCTGTAAACATTACTGTAGGGTCCGGAGAAGTTGGTGGAAAGAAGGTTGTTTATGATATTGCAGATGGCACCTGGGGAGACAAAATCTCATCCATCACCAGGGCATACGTTTCCGGTACTAATGAGCAGATTATAAAGGCTGGTGAATTGACTGCAGAGCTTGTTGCTACTCCACCAAAGTCGATGGAAAGGACAAAGCACACTATAACAAGCTTTATCAGGAACGTTTCTATGGAGAACATTCTGAGTGTTTCTCCTACTCTTGTCGGCAGTACTAACTATGCTGTTAATCTGTCATGTAAGAACGTTCCTGGCTGGAACTCAGGTTATGGTCTTGATAATGTAGTTATAATGGTCAAGAGAAACGGCGCCACAACAACCACAACTCTTACAGAAACTACACACTACACTGTAAACGAATCAACTGGAGTTGTTACCATCATAGGACCACTTTCTATCGGAGACGTCTACTACGCATCATATTCGTATAAAGTAAGTTATACTGAAGCGAAGCTGCGCTCCGAATTGCAGGAAGGAAACGACAGAATGTACTTCGTTGCAGGTGATCAGATTGTTTTTGGAGCGCCACAACCATTTGATGTTGTAATATCATTTACAGCTGAGAAGGAGATACCTCTAAGCAAGGTTTCACTGTCAGACAAGTTCAAGGGGATTATCGAATTTTCAGACGCAAATGATCTACCAAGCGTCGGCGGTACTGTAACTGTTGTAGTTAACTATGAACCGGAACTACCTGCACCAACTGGCACAGTTATGTCAACAGGTCAAGTTCAGCCAGCAGCTATGAGTGGAGGCAGTAACGGAATACCTGCTACGTTGTCAGGGTATAGGAAGGCACTGAAGAAAGCTTTGCAAGCTATAGACCTCTATCCTCGTCGACACAACGTCATCATGGGTATGTATCTCGATGATGTAGAGAGTGGTTATAACGCCGAAACAGGTTTGCCAGAGACAGTTCCGGTAGCACTTTTTAACACCGTATTGCCCTACATCCAGAGATCTTCAAACCTTGCTAATGAGTGCGATGTAGAGATTCCAGTGCGGCCGCTCACCGATCTAACACCTGCAGGTATAAATGCATGGATTGAAAAGCTTACGGTTACATCCGCTACAGATCACACAAGGCCGGCAAACATTATAGCAGGTATCAACGATTTCAGGGCAGAAGCACCTGTTGGATGTTTCGTTTATCGGAATACCAACATAAACGGTGGTAGAGAATATTTTGCCAACCCTGGTGCTGTCTACGCTGCGTTCAAGTCGTCATTGAGCTACAAAGAGTCAGCTGTTCACAAGCAGGTTCCTGGCTCGGTCAGAGATCTCGGAGTAAAGATATTCAACGCAGAAATAATCTCTGCACTGAATGATAACAGATACACTGCTGCAGTTATGAATGCGATGCAGCAGTTTATATGGGCTGATGCACCTACGCTTGCTACACCTCGTAGTCAGTTCGCTCGTCAGTTTGTAAGGGATACTACTTTTCTTGCAGTGTCACTTGCGAGGGAAGCTGCTAATCCGTATATTGGTAAACCACGTCTACCGCAGTACCTTACCAGCCTTCGCAAGGATGTCTACTCGGCTGTCAGTGTTCTTGTCCCTGACGCCATAGGCAATCTCTATGTTGAGCTTATCCCAGATCCGACTGGTTATATAACCGGAAGGACTGCAATACGTCTAATTCTTGACACAGCTGTGGAAATTAGGCGAGTAGACATTATTGCGTACGTTAATCTGCGGCAAGACTAATAACTACTAAGGAGGAAACACATGGGAGTAGTTTCTGACCACTTTGTATCAACTTTCACAACATTTAGTGGTGTTGACATAACAGCAATGTTTGACGACATGACAGTAATGACGCTTCAAGGCGTTGCTGTTTCGGTAACACGTGAAAAAGTTCCTGTTTACATCTTCGGGAAGAGCAGACCAGTTTCTATATCTCGTGGAAAGCGAGGTATAGCGGGCACGTTACAGTTTGTTCTTTTTGATCATGAGCCTCTCTACGATATATACGAAAACCACAAGTATTACGCTCATCAGGATGAAGTGAAATGGCTTTTTGACCCACAGTCTGTGGGTGTTCATGGAGGACCGGCCGTTTCTGTAAAATCTCTTCCAGATTATATGGACCAGGTGTGGCCGTTTGACATAACTCTCATAGCACAGAATGAGTACGGTCAGGCAGCATGGAGTGCTATCATCGGTGTCGAGATAATCAACGAAGGTGGTGGTATATCAATGGATGACCTTACCAATGAGCGTCAGGCAACATTCATTGCGCTACATCGAACACCATGGACACCACTCAATGAATACGATAGGTCAACAGTAGACTTCGAACAGAACAGTTTCTCTAACATTAACTTTAATGCTTCTCGCACGGGATATACTGTTAACCCTCAGGTTATACCTTCTCAGGGTCAACAGCCGTAAGTATTCTGAGCATTAAAATGCAGAAAGGAAGGCTTTTGCCTTCCTTTTCTGTCTTGTCCTATAAACAACAATAGAAGTCTATGATTCCTATAATCGCGTTATGTTCATTGCCAAAGAGTTGAGTATAGCGTAGACTGATTCCATTGTAGAACAGCTTCTTATAGCTTTGAGTGCGACATTCACACAATCTTCGGATATTGTGCCCGCTTTCTGTAAACACTCTATACTACTTTTGGCTACGTTGTATGCCACCTCTATCGGACTTAACATTTGTGTTGGTTCTTTGTGTGGTGACCATATACATGAATGTGGTGACCGTACGGGAGTGAAGATATAAGTTTTGCTGTAGGGAATGTTGTCATCATTAGTAAAAGTTATCGATGTTATCTTATCTCTGCTAATATTAAACAATGCGTTCATGCTACTCTCTCTATGATTATGGTAATGTTTACACGAACTGGTGATGCAATGAGTCCGAACACATTCCAGCGCTCTGTACTATCCCATAATGACGTGAATACTGCAGACATAGCGAATACGTGCGATCTTACTATATAGCTACCATCTACAATTCTGGTTGACGTATTAGCATCATTATAGATACGCAATTCCCCGCTTCCTAACCCGCACCCGAATACGAAGCCGTCATCTACCCTATACTTATCATTCTCTACACTTTTGAACTGTTTTGGGTACAGCGTGTTGTTAGGCAGTAGGAGTATCTTATCGGCAAATGCTTCTACGCCAGATGCTGTTGAAAAGTATGAGCACCGGTAGAAGCCATCACTCATTTTTATAGGTATGATAAGAGAGTCTGAGTTGTATGCCTTGATTACAAGGCTCTCGCCCGGGTTGGCTAGGGCTATGTATGAAGTATCCTTTCCTGATTCTAAGTTGTTGTTTACAAAAACTATCTGTTTTACAGCACTCATTGCTTTACTCTCCTTGTTTCTCCCCCAGATACCCCAGCTATAGATCTGTAGTATGCATCATACGCTGCTTCGTAATCGCTATATGCGAATCCTTTCATAACAACATCGCGCCTTCTTGCAAACTCTTCTCCGTTTCCTTTGACAATACCGTACGGATCCACAATTACGTTCCCAGCAAGGTCGTCTGCCGGCACTTCATATATAGGATCCATTCCAACAGCAACGTACTGTACTGATATTTCAGTGAGTAGGTTGTCTATTGATATAACAGAACCTTCATCAACGACGTCGATACCGTATATGATGAGTATGGAACACATACCATACTCGTTCATGAGGACGACCGTCAAATCGAAAGGAGGAAGCTGGTCTGCCATCATAATCTGTCTCCAGTCTTTTTGCCCGATCGTAAGAGACATACTTCTTACAGAGCTTATATCACCAGGTATAAGATCTAGAAGAGGGTGATGGTCAGAAACTGTGAATATCATTGTTCCGGCTATTGTTCTTGCTCCTCGCGAGCGTATAGATGGTGATGGCTTTCCTAATATCCTTGGTGTAGACTTTCCGCGGTGTACAGACCACGAAAGGGAAGTTAACCCGTTTAATTCGCTAACAACATTTCCAGTAGATGCAAGGCATACTGCATCGACTCCTGTGAACGTGCGCTGATAATACCCTGTTTTCTTCCTGTTGTTTACTGTGAATATCCCAGACGATGGGAGGCCTATTATCCTTGCATTGGTGGAAGTTGTGGTTGTTGTGTCCTCAGTGTAGAACTCACCGGTATAGATATTAATAGGATTAATCCCTGTCTGTGCGGTAAAGTCAATAAGCCCGCCCGACAACATAATATAGTATATCTCCATGGCTGTCGCGAGCTTTTTCTCTGGATCATCAAATGCGGAAGAAAGTGGAACAGCAGAGAAACTACCGTCAGGTGCTTTATAGAACGAACCTGTTTTAGGAAATCTATCACCATACTGACTGCACGATAGCGTAGCAGCACTGACGAGGGCTCTCAGAAAAGACTGGTTCTTCAATGAGGAGCTAATGAGGAGGCTTTTGAGCTTTGTCGCGTTATTGACCACAAAAGACTTTGCAGACTGTGATTCTGCTCCGCCTGGGTTAAATTCTACAAATGAGTCAAAGGCTTTTGAAATAATATCGTAATCCTTGTTCATTCCCCCCGATCCTATGAACCATATGTAGAGCATTGGAATGATATAGTCTCCAAATGGAACGTTGTTCTCTTTCGGAAGGAAACGTGTTCCAGTACCATTTCGTTGAGAATCAAGTGTTATTGTGCTTGACATTCCCTATACGCTCCTCGATAGTAATCAGTAACATTATACCATTAAATCACCATCTGTTAGGTCTGGAAACAACGACAATGTTTCACAGAGGTATGATATGAAGATATTACGACTAATGCTTATACTAATTGTTTGTGTTGGATGTGCGATAGCACAGCCAAATGCACACCTTATACTATCGGGATCAAAGTTTAATAAGTATAACTGGACAAAAGGTCAGCGGTATCACTGGGCAGCACGGATGAATGAGTACGCACTAAGGAAGGTAGGTGGTACGTACGCTATGGCACATGGTGGACGACTTATATACTGCCTTGAAAGTGATCCACAGTACCGTATAATTATGTTTCACGTACTGCCGGACTCTTCCTTTTTTAACGGTCAACCAATGGGCAAGTTCCTTTATGAACGTGGCTTTACTAAAGTAATCTTAATGGACAACAATAATGTAACTCACATTGATACATACGACGTAGGACCAACAGGAATGCAACTAGGAGATCCTTACTATAAAAAGCACGGTACTCTGCTTGGACCAGGCAAATATGTTACCAACACTGGTACTGCCCAAGATAATCTCCCACGCATGCAAGATGATAATGCCCTAAAGAAGCTTAAAGAAGCGAAAGAGAAGCAAAGGCAACAACAAGAAAACGAAAGGGCTATACAAGAAATGGAGAAAAAAGCAAAAGAAATGACGGAAAAATAACAAGATTTGATATTATATGGTTTAGGAGGAACATGTGATGAAATCAACACCATTAAGAGAAGTTGTTGTTGCAGAAGCGAACAAGAGGGGAATAGATCCCTATACTGAACCATTCAGGGCAAAAACGCTAGGAATCAAGGCAACATCCTATGGCTCATTCAGCGATCATTGTGTTCTGGGAGAAACAAAGTCGTCATACTACAATGCTGATGAATGTCTCACAGTAGCCGAACTTAGAAAAGATGGGAAGCCATTTAAGTATCTTCTGAAACAAGTCAGTCGCTAGGATTTCCGAAAACTATCTCCCGAATGTCGGATGATGGAGCTACATACTTACACAGCACGAATGGATAGATAATCCCATCGGGGTCCATAGTAAGCGAGCTCTTGAGGCTGTTATACCGTTCCTGGAGCGAACTTAGTAGTATCTCGTTTTCCTTTCGGAACCTTTCGACCATGTTAGAACCGTCTTGCTTATCTCTTATGATAAGGTTCTGTGCTTGACTTTCAAATTCAGCAATTCGCTGTTTGTGTTTCTCAAGTTGCACCTGGGCGTCATTGATGTCATATGGTGCAAATAAGATAGCAAGGCACCTGTCGACCGAGTCCATGAGTACATTTATATCTAGACCATACGTGTTCTTAACTGTCGTAAGTGCCCCTTTTCCGCTCAGTGGGTTAGCATTGCGACCATTATAGAACAGTGCATATCGGTCACTTGATCTGCTATATGATGTGGCATGGAGCACATGAACTTCTCTTCCTATTCTCTCTGATAGCAGTCCGCCGATGGCAAACGGAACATTTGTGAGTGATGGAAAGTATGCTGTAAGTCTTTTCGAAAAGTTTATCCATACCGTGCTAACGTGATTTCCGCTTGTATCTGTAGACCCGCAGGCTATGATCATCGCGTAGTTCGGCGAGACAAAGATCCCACCTTCGTATGGATCATTGTCTATAGGAATTGATCTCTTGGGATTATCCTTAGAGCGCTTTTCGAGCACTCGTATGTACCTTGGTATGTTCGAGCTTTTTGTATGAGCCAGATAGTCGCGTATGGTCGTCTCCTTTTGAATGTCAAGACCAAGCATATTGAGTTGGCTTCTCATCAAAGGGGTAATGTTCTTGACAAGGTCACTGTAACTGATAGATTTCGATCTGACTACCATGAGTGTTGCTTCAAATGCCATATATTTTCCCCACAAAGTGATATTACTATGATTGTATCATACAATTTATCGGATCTGGAACAAGCGAATAAGTTAGCGGAGGTCAATATGAGAAAACACATTGTTGTGTTCGAAGGTGTGGATGGAAGTGGTAAGTCTGCTGTGTCATCAGCTGTTTCTAGTTTCTTCCATCCTTCTATGCTCATTCATTTCCCGTCAGAGTTGACAGTGTATGGGATGATGATTCACAATGCCAAATCTGGAAATATCGAAATGACACCACTCGTAATGCTCGATGCATTTATATTAGATATGTGTAAAGTAATGCGCACAAGCGAAAACTTGTCGGCTCCGCTTTTAATCATTGATAGATACTTCTACTCCACGCTGGTCTATCAACCAATTTTTAACGGTATACGCGAAGATGTAGTCAGGAAAGAAGTAGAAGAAGCACATCTTCCCGTTCCAGACATTGCATTCCTCCTTGATGTAGACATAGATACTGCTAGGCAAAGGATACTCGAGAGAAACCAGCAGAATGAAAACAAATGCGACATTTTCGACAAAAGGTTTGACAAGATAGAAAGAGCGATAACGAGATACAGAGAAATCGCCAAAGAACATGGCATGATCATAATCGACGCAACACAATCACTGGATGATGTTATCACCCAGTGTTTAAATATCATTGAGAGGAGATTTAACTATGGCATCTAAAAGAAAACAACAAGAAGTAGTATCTAAGGAAAGTACTCCAGAAGAAGTAGCATCTGCGTTTGAAGAGTTTGTGAAAAAAGCTAAAGAGAAGTACGGTGAGAGCGCACTGGTGCATCCTTCGGATGATGAGTTTCCAGACACATCTGAAGCGATACCGACTGGAATCATAGGAGTTGACAGAGCTACTCGGATCGGTGGTATCCCGAAGGGGAGAATTACTGAGATATATGGTCCTGAAAGCTCAGGGAAAACCACATTGATGCTTCATATTGTCAATTCTGCGCAGAAGATAGGTCTAAAGAACATTCTCATCCTTGATGTTGAGTACACTTTGACAGGAGAGAGGCTCAAGGCGTGTGGCATAGATCCATCAGTTGTTATTGCAAGACCAGAGTCTGGAGAAGAAGCGCTCGATATGGCATATGATGCGCTAGTAAACGGTGCAGATCTAGTTTGTATAGACTCCGTTGCAGGCTTAGTACCTACAAGTGAGCTTTCTTCAACTATGGAAGATAGCTCCATAGCCTTGCAAGCAAGGATGATGTCGAAATTCTTACGGAAAGCAAATCCAGTAGTTGGTAGAGAAGGAAGAACGCTTGTGTTCACAAATCAGATACGATCCAGCGCATCACAGTATGGACCATCTGAGATAACTACTGGAGGAAATGCGCTCAGGTTCTATGCATCAATGAGAATAGAGCTAAGAAGAAAGGAAACGCTGAAATCTGGATCTGAAAGCTACGCTAACATAGTTAGAGTTAGAGCGGTAAAGAGCAAAGTAGACTCACCTTATGGTGAAGATGAGTTTATCATGTTCTTTGATCCACAGAAGACTCCTGCCGCGAGTCTCATAAGTACTGGAGAGAAGCTTGGCATCATAAAGCGCAAAGGCTCATGGTATACATATGGAGATATATCACTGGGATCAGGCCTTATGAGTTCAGTGAACAAGCTTCTGGAAGATCAGAATCTATTCAATGAAATAGACAGTAAGTTGCGTGATCCTGAAGTACTTACAAAGAAGATATTTGAACAAAATGATATATAATATGAGGAGGTTATATGGCTGATAGTGATGTGAAAGGACAAATATGGGCCGACGCTATATGGATTACAAGGCAAGAATCGGTCACGATAGGTAATGTCAGGAGAGAGATCAGTGTTGGTATGAATGTAAAGAATGACTACCGAGCAACGGTAAAGGAAATCTATCCAAAAGCTGAAAAGGCGCTTGAAATGCTTATTGAGCAAGAACGAGCCAGATGGCTCAATCATGAGGAAATGAGAGAACTTGACAGTAAGATCAAAGAGATAGAGAAAGGAGGACACAATGAAGGACAAGAGGAAAAGTGAATCTCCAGACATTCACTTCCTGCTCATAACATTTGCAGGTAAGATTGATATTGTTTCTCTTGATGATATCGAACTCAGTGAGAAAGATGTTATCCAGCAGGCGATAAGTGACGCAATATATAAGTATGGTGAGAACAACGTGAGATACTGTAAAGTAGTGCCATTAAATATTCAGAAGGTGGTGCAAATAGATGAATAGGTATAAGGCACCTAAAGTTGAATGGATGATGTGGCGACCAGTCACACATTGCCGGGAAGGTTGCTAGAGGAGGTTTTATGTTCACGACATTGCTTAATATAGTAATGTTTTCAGCGATAACAATAGTTATCGTTAACGGATCAATATTCGATGATGTGAAGACAAGCATAATTGTTGCAACTCCGAGGGTTGCAGAGAGAATGGTGTCGACATTTCTCTACTGTCCGTTGTGTATCGGTTTCTGGGTTGGGCTCATTGGTTACATTCTCAATGCTTTTCAAGGGATAGGAACAGGATTTGTCATTGTTGATGCCGTGGGATGTGGATGCATTATCAGCGTTGTGTCAACAATTATCAACGGGGTTATCAAGTTATGAGATGTTATAAGATTGTGAAACCAAGTGAAGGAAAAGAAGCATATGGGAAGTTTGGAGTTTGTACTGGTGATGATAGAACATTTGAAATTGTTGATAATGAGATAGCAGGTCTTCTCATACCATATTTGCTTGCGAAAGAGCTAATATCTGGCGACATTGCAGTAATAGAAATGTGCGAAAACATATTTGTCATATCTTCAGACGTTATCAAGGAATGTGAGGTAGAAGGCCTAAATGTAAGATTAAGACCGCCAGCCGAAATAATCAGGAAGGGTAGCAAGAATGGAGTTACTTACTGGGTGGCTACCGGGAAGAGAGTAAGTTATCCTGACGAGTTTAGGAAGTACTATCTAATCCCTGATGAGAATCATTCTCAGCCTTTGATAGATGTTCAAGAAAAGGCAAAAGAATGTAGCGCACACTAAGCCTTGTAGCATGCGGGGTCAGTAGGCTAGCTACATTTGTTAATCCTATTTCCCTTACAGCCTCAGTATACTCGACAGGATTCCGCGGTACAGAGATTTCATCGTCTGGATCCAGATCATATACGACACCTATCGTGTCAGGTATATCTTCAACATCATCCGTAGTGATCATCTCACGTACCAGCAAGGCAAAGGTTCTTGGAGTATACTTTGGCACATATTTCCATAAAGATGTGCCTTCACTACTGTCAAAGTACTGCATTATCGTCAGGAAACACGCTTCCAGTGCCAATGCATACCTGTCTCTATACGGTATAAGATTTTTAACCACGAGGGGAGACAACGATAGCTTTTCGAGTGCTTTTATGGCTCTTTCTGTCGACGCCTTTCTATCACACATATTGAGTTCTGCAATGTTGTGACAGAACTGTAGAAACGAGTTTAGCATCTCTTCGACTTGCTTCTGCGATGGTTTAAGTGAGAGATTTCGGAGGGCTTTTATCGAAGCATATGTTGTATAGGGATCTTTTGGCTTCATATAAGCATTAAGAACTTCTCAACAAGACTCCTTGTTGCAACCGATATGGTATAGTTTTCCAGAACCTTGCTGGAAGCTTTGAATGATGCTTCACTCACATTATCATAATTATCCATTACATATTCCATCTTGGATATAAGTTCGTCTGGGTCTATCTTTGCTCCCATTGCTGTTTCATTATATGGTGGATAAGGTATAGCCTTTGTGAGCTCTATGTTATCCAACGATATCATGGAAAGATCGTCTATATAATCACACATCGCTGAGTATCGAGTCGCTATAACGGGGCAACCGGTAGCGACAGCTTCTATTACAGGTAGACCGTAACCCTCACCACCGGAAGGGTAAACAAAACAATTAGCATCAAGGTAGAGATCTAATACCTTTTCCTTCGTATAATCTTCTACAACAACTGATATGTTTTCTGTAGACGCTATATCGATATCAGGCTTAAACGCGTACCTTAGTGTAAGCTTTACATTTTTGTCTCCAGAGAACCTCTTCTTGAACGCGCTATAAAGTGTGGAAACATTTTTCCTCTCTGTCAATGAACCGCTCATTACGAAGTGGAATGGTTCACGAAACTCCCTTTTCTTAGGAACACAATAGAATTCATCTATGCCGAGCGGTGAAGTGTAAACCGGCCTTTGTTGACAATTGCTAAAGACTCTGGTGCTGTGACTAGACGGTGTCATTATTGCATCACATAGATTGCATCCTACTTCCCACGACTTCGGAATAGACTCTGCTTCTATCATGGTATAAAGGATTAGCCTTTTCCCGTAGTTTCTTTTTGTTATTAGTCGCACACTCGGGGGGATATGCATAATGAAAAAGATGTCTGCTTCCTGATAGTAAGCTGAGCCATCGTATAGTATTTTGACTTTGTCCTGCTTTGTCAGTTCCCGCAAAAAACCAGTGTACGCATGCCCATAGCCACTCCTGTCCATAGGTCCGTACATGTTTATAACTGGAGTAAAGTTGTTAGACATAGTTATTAACCAGCCTTCTCATGTTGCATGTTCCTGATTGTAACCGCTCAATGTCGGCCTGTACCATCCTCTGTGCTAGTTCAACCACATCGCACTCTGGTGACCATGAAAGTTCTTCTTTTATCTTTGAGTAATCGCCCCTTAGGAGAGATACTTCCGCTGGCCTATAGAACTCAGCAGATGTTTCGACAACAATACTACCGTCACATAAGCCAATATCGTATCCATCTTTCGTTTTATCCCATACTATGTGCTTTCCAACAGTGTTAAATGCTATTTCAACAAACTCTCTGACTGATATCGTCTTTCCTGTTGCAACCACATAGTCAGCCGGCTTGTCTGCGGTTAGTATCTTATACATTGCCTTGACGAAGTCTCCAGCATAGCCCCAGTCTCTCATGGCATCAAGGTTCCCAAGGACTATAGGATTTTTCCTTTTTCCTAAAGCTATCTCAGCTACTCCTTTTGCTATCTTCCTTGTCACAAATTCTTCTCCTCTGAGTTCACTTTCATGGTTGAAGAGTATGCCGCAACAACAGAACATTCCATACGATTCCCTATAGTTGACAGCAAGCCAATGCGCTGCAAGCTTTGATACTCCATATGGACTTCTTGGGTAGAATGGTGTCGTCTCCCTTTGAGGCACTTCTAGCGGAATACCGAACAGTTCGCTGGTTGACGCTTGATAGATTCGTGTATCTACCATTCCGAGTTCCCTGACAGATTCCAGAATATTAAGCAATCCTATTGTGTTAACATCGATAGTTGTGAAAGGATTGTCAAATGATGCTTTTACGAACGACTGAGCCGCAAGGTTGAATATGAGTGATGGTCTTATTCCAGATATCGCCTTCTTCACAGCGTGGTACTCAGTAAGATCTGCGTGGACAATTGCTACGTCCTGTTCTATTCCAAGTTCTCTTAGTCGCCAGAAAGAGCTTTCACCACTTCTCCTGTCAAGCCCATAAACAAGGTATCCTTCCCTTAGGAGGAGGTGCGCTAAAAACGCAGCGTCCTGCCCACGAATCCCTGTGATGAGTGCTGATTGTTGTTCTTTTTGCATTGTTAGCATACGATCTCCTACCCTAAATAGATTTCCTTTTCCTTTTTTCTTCTATGCGTTTTAGCATTATGCCCGGTATCCTGTAGTTTCCCATGCTCAGATTATGCTTCATCCTTTGTGACCGGTACCACTCGTTTATCCTGTGTATGTCAAAGACACCCTCTCTCAAGAAGAAGTTTGTTATGACTCCCCATTCTTCATCATGAAATTCCGTAACGAGGTCTCTAAATCCCTTAATCATACCCTTCTCACGGACGAGTTCTACAACGTATCTCTTTCCAGTTTGTGTGTCAAAAAGAGCAGCATATTCTATTGAATCTACTTCACATTGTGCTACTATAAGAATGGGTGTTGGCTTGCCATACTCATTGACGAAAACCATGATGTCCTTGCTCGTAAGCCGTATATTAGCCGTCTCTGTCGTTCTGTGAATTTCCTGAGGACTTACAACTAACCTGTCATTGTCCTCTGCATCAAAGTCAAATAGATCCTTTTCTTCTATCATGCTCCCTCAGTAAAGAATATTCTATATGCATACTTCCTGCTACGTTCAGAACATTCTCTATCTCTTGCAGCACATCTCTTGCATATTGTTTCGGATATTGTAGGAACATCTATGAAATACTTTCTCCCACATGTTGGGCAGTACATAAGCGGGCATCCACCTAAAAGGAGTGGCTGATCGTTGCACTCCTCGTTCCTGCAGTGAATTTGATGTCGCTGGATAAAGTCAAGGAACAAAACTTCCTCATTGTTTGTTCCTAACTGGACAAAGAAGTGAAGAAGATGCGGGGCTCTTGAATAGAACTCTTCTCCGATGAATTGGTCAGCCGCACTATCTATGATATATTGCAAGAGTGCCCCAAGTATTTTGTCCTTCTCTTTAAGGGCAGTGATTGTCTTTGCAGCAGTCTCGTAGAGAGCGCTATCTGGGGTTTCTGTCTGATCATCAAACAGCTCTATAAACATCGCACACCTCTTTTTGTGATATATGTACATTATACATTACTCACAATACTGTTGTATGCGATATATAGACGCAGTGTGAGGTTCGTCTTTTCTGGATATTCTACTGGTGATAACAGGATCTGTGCTAGTGTTGCAACTATCTTCCTGAACCGCTGAATATTCTTGACACGAGGTGGCCTGTCAAGAACTCGTGTTGTAGCTTTCAGAAGTTCTACTCTGAACTCGTCTGCTCTCATGCTACTAAGCCCTTTTCTGAGTGGTGTCATGATATCTCTCCATGTTGATTGTGAATCTGCCATATTGATGAACGACATAACTACATTCATTGCTGGATCAATGGCATCATTCCCCTCGTCTTCTACTCCAGGGCCTAT
>Ga0308419_1000391_pt1 | contig 32555 bp, 25 predicted proteins | sample HotsprSampleMS50_FD_203674 | JGI IMG/M metagenome (GOLD analysis project Ga0308419, IMG submission 203674) | Hot spring phototrophic mat microbial communities from Mushroom Spring, Yellowstone National Park, Wyoming, United States - 20090730_MS50 ... | reverse complement strand
GGTTAAGTAAAACAAGATAACGAAATTTTTAATTTCCATCATTTGAATTAAACCTAACTTGAAAAGAGCCATCGCTGACTAATTTCCGTCACAAATACCCAATTCAAACCCAAGCTCTTCAACCTGATGAAGAACTCTATCTACTTTTAATTTTTTCGTTCTGGCAGTAATTTCCCGGTACAAATATTTAGCCCGGTAGTTAGATAGCCTTCCAGCGGCTAAAAATTAGCTTTCCATCAGACCTAGAGCCGGGCGGCTAGGCTATTTCAAAAACGATTTTCTTGTTTGGGTGCCATATCTTCAGAGGATAATCCCTCATCAATTTCCCGATTTCAAACACCAGCCGAAAGGTTGGCTCGGGATGATTTTCAGACATTTTCGCCTCCCCTTTTAGCTTAGCTTATCCTTTTAATTTTATCATTAAAAATTAATTAGCTGACGGCACCCTTTTTCTCAATTATTCAATAAATTGGGCCGCCAGGATACCTGAATGCTTATCCAGATTCACCAGTCTGTAATTTTTCACCTCGAGTCTAAACTGCAAAAGACTTTAAAAGAAAAAGCAGCCACCTCTCTTTTCTTCTTTGCCAACCTGATAATTATTGTTGAAAAGAATAATTTAATGCGGCGCTCGTTATTAGAAATTTTGGGAATAAAAAAAAGGGAAGAGCGGTCGCGCCCTTCCCTTTTTCCGTATGATTCCAATAAATTTTTAAAAGCTCAGGCCGACCATAAACAGCCAGGTCCTGGTTTTTACAGACTCCGGTCCATTTTCCACTTCTTTTATAACATTGGAGAGTCCCAGGTCATAGCGAGCATCAAGAGTAATTTTGACTAACCCGAGGCTTTGAACCAGACCAGCCCCGAAAGTCAGGCCATACTCAGTACTGGTCAGATTGTCTTTGATATCTTCTCTTTCAGTCGGATACCCCTCCAGCTTTATCAGGTTTTCAGCTTTGGTGATAAAACCAACAAAGGGGCCAGCATAAAAAGAGGGTATAGTCGGGCCGCCTGAAATAAGGTTGAACTTTAACAACAGGGGAATCTCAATCGTATCCACCCGAGTTTCAAGTTTTCCCGAAATTCCGCCAATATCGAAATCAAACTGCGTCCCTTTTTGGACATAAAGCACTTCCGGCTGTAGCGAAAATCCACCGATAAGACCCAGTTCAAGAGAAACACCTCCCACCAGACCACGCTTCGTCTCCCAGCTATAGCCCTCAAAAGTCTCAGGAACTGATTTGATGTTGGCCAGGGCCAGGCCACCTTTAACTCCAAACTTCACCCCAGCTTCAGCCTGAGAGACCATCAGTCCCAGCAGCAAGGCGGCTGCGCAAAAAAATACAAGACCTTTCAGCCTTCTTCTCATCCTTATTTTTCCTCCTTTTTTTAAGATTTGAACTATTTTATAACCCAAACTTATTAAGAACGCTTAAGAAAATCTTAAAAAAATTATTAAAAAAACGAAAGAGATTTTTTCTGGACTTTAAAGATATAAGCAGAGCTGAATTTAGAATCAGACTATTCGGTCTGCAACCTTAGCTTTTTGGCCAGAGTTTGCGGCCTTTAAAACTTTGGCCGGATGGCTTCTTCCTCTCCAGTTTATTCGTGAAAATATCCTGAAAAAAAAAGGAAGGCTGAACAGCCTTCCCTCTCTTTTAACGTCTTTAAGCTTAAAATCCTTAGAAAGCCACCCCAACCATAAACAGCCAGGTTCTGGTCTTGATGGATTCGGGTCCCTCAACTTCTTTGATGATGTTAGAAAGACCCAGGTCATACCTGGCATCCAGAGTAAGTTTCAATACACCCAGATTCTGAGTCAGGCCCAGGCCAAAAACCAGACCGTATTCGGTGCTTTTCAAATCATCCTTAATATCTTCTCTTTCCTCATAACCATTTGCTTTAATAACAAATTCGCCCTTGGTATTAAATCCAACAAACGGGCCAACATAGACCGAAGGAACGGTTGGTCCACCGGAAATCAGGTTGTACTTAAAAAGCAATGGTATTTCTATGTAATCAATGTTGGCTTTAAGGGTACCTGTAATCTCACCTTCTGAAACTGAGATTTTTGCACCTTTTTGCACATAGAGGACTTCTGGTTGAAGGGAAAAACCCCCTGCCAGACCAATTTCAGCAAAAACACCCCCCACCAGACCCTGTTTGGTTTCCCACTTATAACCTTGAAAAGTCTCGGGCACTGACTTGATGTTGGCCAGGGTCAAACCACCCTTAACACCAAATTTTACTCCGGCTATGGAGGGTGTGGTCGTCATGACCAAGAAGAGCACCAAAACTGCAATTACAGTAAGACCTTTAACTAGTTTTTTCATCCTTTTCTCCTTGAAATATATTTTGCCCTGAAAGCGAGAAGCTGACAAGGCTAACTACATTGTATATCTAAACATCGGGAAAAAGCAAACATTTTCTGCCTGAAATTTAGTATTTTAAATTAAAATGGTCGAATGGCCGGCCACCCTTCATATCCCTGCTCCTGGGAAGTAAGAATTGAAGCCAGAGTCATTTCCACTTCCCCCCTGCGACTGAAAATAACAGAAAAGTGCCTCAGGAAATTTAATGAACAGTATGAGCAAACATTTGAAGGAGAATGGGAATTTAATCGGTAGAGGGAAATAAAGCCCACTTATTACTACTATTTTAGTAGTGTTTTTTATCGCCGCTTTCTTACTTATTATCAAGCCTGCCGAACGTCCTTTTTGCCACGCATGGACATCAAGGCTGGCACAAAGGGAATGGCCCGGCCTTTGAGCAGCCAGTGCCAGTAAACCCACTCAAAGGCCAGCTTGGTCCAGTGATTGAGGCGGGTTTCTTTAAGCAGTGACATCGGTCCGATGACCGGCAGAGGGAATTTACCCGGCAGTGGTTCAATTTCATGGTTGTAATCAATGACCACTGCCTTACCAAACCCGGTTTCAATGAAACAATTGGCATGTCCATCAAACCTGAGGTCCGTTTTTTGTCCATCTATTTCAGACAGAATAATTTTATCCAGGATTTCAGAAGCAAAATGCACCACCGAACCGGCCTTGGTCCAATCATTCCCGGCCGCATCTCCCAGAACAAATATGTCAGCATACTTTTCTGAGCGAAAACCAGATTCATCCACTGCCACATAATTCATTTCATCACCCAGGCCTGAGCGCTTGATGAACTCAGCACCCAGGTTGGTGGGAATGGTGACCAGCAGGTCAAAAGCCACTTCCCGGCCGTCATAGCAAAAAACTTTCTGGTTGACGGGGTCAATCCGCTCTGTCATAAAAAAGCTCTCCACCTCAATCCGCTTCTCAGCCTGCAGATTACCAAGGTAGCGGGTAGCAACCGGCTTGGTAAAAGCTCCGGAAATGGGTGTAACGTAAACTATTCTTATATTCTCCCTAACTCCCCTTTTTCGGAAAAACCAGTCCGCCAGAAAAGCAAATTCCAGCGGCGAAACGTTACACTTGATGGGCATCTCATTTATATGAACAACCAGAATCCCTTCCTTAAACCCATTCAACTTTTCGGCCAGAGTGGCTGCTCCATCCAGAGAATAATAATCAAAGATGTTCTTACGCCAGCCATCTAGCATTCCCGGAGTTTCTTCGGGTCGGGGGTGTGTGCCAGTGGCAATGAGCAGCAGGTCATAATTTATGTGACGGCCGTCTACAAATTTAATGTATTTTGACTGCGGATTTATCTCTTCTACTTCCTGAATAATGAATTCTATGCCGCGGGGCAGCAGGTGAGAACGACTCCTTATCAGGTCCTCAGGATGATAAAGGCCAAAGGGCACCAGCAAAAAACCCGGCTGATAATAATGGTTATCATCTTTATCAATGACCGTGATTTTCCAGCCCCGACGCCGCAGTGGTTTAAGCAGCCTGTTAGCCATAATTGTGCCCCCGGTTCCGGCTCCAAGAATGACCAGACTTTTCATTGTTTTCTCCTTTTAACCTTGAGCTCCCGAGTTAAAACTACCCACTAATCTGAACCTTTAGAAAGCCCCTCAGCTACACAAACTTTCTCAGGGCTTAAAAACTTCCTTTCTCAAAGTAGCTTTTTCAATTCGTTCTTCAACAGGATAGACCCCTATTCCCGGTCCGTCAGGTACCCGGATGTGGCCCGGCCGGCTTAAAACAATAGGCGGCTCTATCAAATCTTCCTGATAGTAGCGGGCGCTGGCTGAAAGGTCATTAGGATATTTAAAATTGGGCAGGGTAGCCAGGTGCAGGTTGTGAGCCCGCCCAATGCCACTTTCCAGCATCCCACCGCACCAGACGCCCACTCCATAACGCTGGCAATAATCGTGAATCTTTTTGGCTTCTACCACACCCCCCACCCGGCCGACTTTAATGTTGACGATGCGGCAACTGCCCATTTCCAGAGCAGCTTTGGCCGTTTCGTAAGAAATTATACTTTCGTCCAGACAGAGAGGAGTGGTCATCATCCGCTGCAGACGTCTGTGGTCCCAGAGGTCATAAGCAGGAAAGGGCTGTTCCAGCATTAGCAGATTAAAGGCATCCAGTTTGCGAAGATGGTCAGCCTGATCCAGAGAATAGGCTCCGTTGGCGTCAGCTTGCAGGAGCAAATCTGGATATTTCTCTCTAATTGCCCGGCAGACGTCAACATCCCAGCCGGGCTTGATCTTAATTTTAATCCGCTGGTAGCCCTGGCTGAGATAACTTTCAATCCTGTCCAGAAGCTCAGGTACTGAATCTTCAATGCCCACACTGACTCCAGCAGAAATCTCTTCTTTAACCCCGCCCCATAGTCTTGATAACGGGATTCCTTGCTTTTTAGCTTTCAAATCCCAGAGGGCCAGTTCCAGCCCAGCTTTAGCCATGCGGTTTTCCTTGAAAACTTTAACCGCCTGGTAATAATCCTCAGGCTCAGCAATCCCGCGACTGAAAACCAGCGGAATTAAAAAGTCTTTGAGAACATGCCAGGCTGTCTCTGTGGTTTCGCCGCTGTAAAGAGGCTTTTCTTCAGCCACGCATTCACCATACCCCACCGCCCCATCTTCATAAACTCTGATAATGATGAAAGTCCGATCATAAGCTCTACCAAAGCTGGTCTCAAAAAAATGGACGTAAGGAAACCTTAAGAAATTAAGCTCAATCCTTTCTACCGCCATCTTTCACCTTCCTTGTTTTTTTTATGAATAAAAGATAAGCTCATTAGCTTTATTTCGTGGATGGGTCTTTCCGATAAATCTTTTTGTGATTTACCCGAATCTTAAATTTCGAATAATCATTTTTCATTTCTTTACCCAAATCCAAAGAGATTCAACTCTTAACTTTCAGGCCATACAATAAGTTTTAGTACAACCTTATTTTTTAGCTCCTGCTTTCTGGATTATTTCTAAAATTTTATTTTCAATTCTTTGACTGCAATCACCGCCTTTTACTTCCTCGCAATCTTGCCGTTACTTTTCCCGGTTGGCACTTTTTTCAAAACATAATAGCATTTTTCACCAAAAATGAAATCTAAAATGGCATAACCCTGCTTGAAGTAATGAGTAAAAACCTGTCTTAAAGCGGCCTGCCAGGCACCGATAATTTCTGGAGTGGTCTGAAGCGTTCTAACCTCACGGACTGTTTCCACCAGAAAAACTGGAGCAGTCATTCTCAGAGCAGGCCTGGCCGGGCGGTAAGCCCCATCCCCAGCATTAAAACCTTCGAGGGCTTTAGGCAGAAAAATCAGGTCCGGCCGCTTTTCCTTCTTGCCCTCAGCTTTTTTCTTAACCCGAACTGATTTTATGGGCCATTCCACCAGGAGCCGGTCTGCTGGAATATTCGGGCCCAACCTCAAGGCCGGAGTCTCACCATAAAAATCCGGTAGATAATTACGGCAGACCACCCCCAGAGTGTGGAAATTCAGATTGGCGTTCCTGGTCTGAAGAGGGTCAAAAGTCCAGGTAATAAGGTCCAACCCCATTTTCAGAACTTCTCGTCTCTGGGCCCATTTCAGACGTTTGCCCAGGCCCAACCCCTGAAACTGCGGCAGGACAGCCAGTAGATGTGAATGATGGCAGAATTTTCCCTGAAATATTGCGGGAAAAGAATAAACAAATCCGGCCAGCTCCCCGTCCACCAGAGCTCCAAGAATCAAGCCACCCATAAAAGAAGAGATGCGAAATTGATGAACTGGAGTCAGATCCAGATCCGGATGCTTCCAGACCACCCGCTGGATATCAATCAATCGTTCCAGCTCATCATTGGTCGATAATTTGCGGATGACAACTTTAGCGGCCAATTTTCACCCCTTTTTGTAAAGCCAGGAATTCATAAAAATTAGCCATTTTCTCAGCCATGGCTTCACAGGAATGCTTGCTGGAAACCAAAGCGTAAGCCTGCTCCGTCAAGGTTTGAGCCAGGCTTAGGTCCAGATAAAGTTTGAGGATAGTCTGGGCCAGAGCAGGCGGGTCATTGGGCGGGACCAGAAAACCGGTTTCTCTGTGCACTATAAGTTCTGTCATCCCGGCCGCCATGACCCCTACTACCGGCACCTTCCAGACCATAGCTTCGAGAAGAAGCTCCTGCGGCATTGAAAAAGACCCGAAGACCAGAAGGTCAAGAGAAGCGATGGCTTCTTTTATCAGTTCATCATAACCTAAATAAAAATACAGATTATCAAGCTCCAGCGGCTGTTCCTGTCTCAACTTTTCCAGGTTCAAACTGCCTTTGCCCAGAACGACTATCTTCAAGCGAGGAGCTTCCTCGTTCAGGCTTCTAATAGCTTCCAGATGGCTTTTAAGGGTTTTCAACTCCTCAAGCGGAGTCAACAAACCAGCCAGGAAGCTCTCAGAGCTGAGGTTTAATTCTCGGCGTAGAAAATCCTTCTTCCCGAGGGATTTAACCTGAGAAAAATCAATTCCCGGCGGGATAACTTCCAGTCGGGCAGATAGGTTACTGTTCAACAGCACTCTTTTTGCTTCTTCACTATCACAGACCACAGCCTCCAGCTGATTCAGAAGAACCCGCTTCTGAGGCCAGCTCCAGACTGGCTTCCAGTAAGTCAGCCTGATTGGCACATTAGCTTTATTTACAGCCTTAAAGCTATATTCCAGGGCTTCGCGGTCAAAAAAATGGACCAGTTTGACTTCATGTTTCTTCAAAAATCTGGAGAGCTTCCAGTCTGAAATCCAGCCTACCCGTCCGCCCAGCCTGTGGTTAACAACAGGGTATCCCTGAAGCCTGGCCTGGGAAGAAAGGCGGTTGCCCTGGTTAGTAATGATAAAAAAACGGTGGCCCCGTTTTTTTAATTCCTGGGAAATGAAGAAGAGTCGCTTGAGCTCCAACTCATCTTTGGGATTACTGGATATAAGACACAGGCTCAATTCTCTCTCCTTTTTTCCAGATCTCTTTCAGCTTGGCATATTTCAAAAAAACCGAATATACACTCAGTACCGAAATAACCAAGCCGGCATAGCCATCAAGCCAGCCGCCTTTGAGAAAATATGTACTAAAAAATCTGAAAATCGGCAACAGACAGAGATGATAAAAGTGAGCCTTTTTCCTTCTGGCATAAAGCTCCTGAGCCCGCCGTTCTGAAACCCGGTTTAAATAGTTCACATGTTCTGAGATAGAAGAGAAAGCCAGATGTTCCATCGGAGGTTTAAGCTTGATAATTTTTCCCGAAAATTTTAAGTAGACCCGGTGCTGCTCTCGAACCCAAACTCCTGCTTCTTTTCGGTAGAGCCTGACCCGGCGGTTCGGATACCAACCTGAGTGACGGACCCAGCGCCCGAGGTAATAACTGAGCCGGGGTATTGAATATCCGCCAGCTTCAGCCGAACGCTGTTTAATTCTAAGAAGTTTCAGTTTAAGCGCTCGCGACAGACGCTCGTCAGGTTCTATAGAAAGAATCCAGTCAAAAGCTGCTTTTTCTTGGCCAAAATTCTTCAGAACAACGTAATCCAGAGAAGGATGGACAAAAACCTTAGGCGTGAAATAAGAGGCTATTTTTCTGGTCAGGTCAGTACTTCGACAGTCAACTACCACAATTTCGTCTACCACGCCCTGGAGCGATTCTAGGCAGGGGATAATTTTCTTCTCGTTGTTGTAGGTAACGACAACTGCCGAAATTTTCACAATCTCATCTTAACACAGGCTGGTCTTGAAGCTCAACCGGAATTACTGTTTTCCAACCTCTGCCAGGCTGATTTTTCTCGACTGCAGGCTGGTTCCTATAGCCTTCTCCAGCCTGGCCAGGGCCAGATTATAATCAACCATGGCTTTCAATTCAGCTGACCGGGCCGCAGCCAGTTTTTCCTGAGCATCAAGCACAAAAAAGTTGGTAGTCAAACCTACGGCCAGTTTCTTAGTTTCAGCTTCCAGCCGTTTCTCTGCATATTCCCTGGCAACTCGAAAAGCTTCTACACTCTTAGCCAGGGTTTCCAGATTCTTAACTGCTTCGCTGACCTCCAGCATCACCTGCTGCTCCCGGGCCTTCTGCTTGGCCTGAGCTTCTGCCAGCTCGGTTTTGGCCAGAGCCAGGTTTGCCCGACCGATGATGTTGGAAAGAGGGATGCTCAGAGTGAAGCTTACTGACCAGTTGCTATATAAAAACTTAGAAGCATCACGGAAGGAATCCCAGAGGCTGCCCGGTATTTTGCCCACAACTACACCGGTCCAGGGATTATTGTCTAAGTAGAGAAGCCTATCACCAGCAATCCCGGGGCTCCAGTAGGAGACAGCCAGGTCCAGCTGGGGGAGAAGCTGATTTCTGGCCAGGTCGTAATTAAACTGCTTGTTCTGAATGGTCAGGTTGTTGACCAGAAGGTCGGGGCGGTTAGAAAGAGCAGACTGAAGGGCTTTTTTCAGGTCAACCTTAACTGGCTTAAAATCGGGTTTTTCAGAGGGAATGAGGTGAATTGATTCCAGTTCAGTTCCACTGGCCAGGTTGAGCATGACTTTTAGTCTATCTTCGGCCGTTCTGACCGCCGCCTCAGCCTGGACTATTTCTGCTTCCCGCTGAGAGACTGCTGCCTGAACGTTGAGAATTTCAATAGCCGCCTGCTGACCAACCTCAATTTCTTTTTTCGTTTTGGCTAACTGATCCCGTGCCAGCTGCAGAGACTGCTGCTTGACTGATAAGTTTTCCCGGCTGAGAACGAGCTGCCAGTAGGCTTCTTCCACCTGATAAATGGTCTCCATGACCTGGCTTTTCAGCTGGGCTTCGGAAATGGCATAATTCTGGCGAGCAATAATTATTTCTCTTTTGGCCACTCTCGGGCCGTAGTTTCTGAGCAACGGTTGGACAAAAGAAAACCGGAGCTGAGTGTTGTAATAAGGGTTGAAAAGCTGAAACATCTGGTTGGTATCGGTCATATAATTGGACATAATAACAGAAAAACTTCCCCCAATCGGTAATCGCTGAGTTATCCTCGTTTCATAGTTTTGGGAAGTTGTAATATAGGTGCCTGAACCCTGGATCCACCAGGTTGACGGCTGTTCCGTCCGGTTGCTGCCGTAGGTTAATTCCAGACTGGGATAAAAAATTTCGCGGGCCGCAGAGATTGATTCACTGGCTTTTTCCGTTGAATAAACCTCGGCAATCAAATTCAGGTTATGCTTTAAGGCCCGATAAATTGCCTCCTCCAGGCTTAAGTTTATTTCCTTAGGCCGCATCTCCTGTGCTGAAATAGCCGCTGAGTATAAAAAAAACAGAGCCAGGCTGGCAGCCAGATATAATTTTCCGGTTTTATTCTTCACTGGAAGCCTCCTCAAATTGTTCCCATTGAATTTTCATAACAAGTTTAACAAAAGCCATAAGATTAAATCAAACCTCATTCCTCAAATGATACGATTAAGGGAATAAAAAGTTTTATATTAGATGATATTATGCAACCTAAAAAAGGACGGTTCCGGTCTGGCTTTTTTCTCAGGTTCAAACCCTAAACCTTGATTACAAGCACATTAATTAACTTTTCGACTCCTAAGGCAAAAAATCTCTTTAATTTCTATTTATCAAAGCCTCCGGGTAAATAAGAGAAGCCAGGCTAAGTAAAAGGCGAACCTGATAAAACGCTTCTTATGGCTTGAACCATCAGCTGCGGGGATAGGCATCCAGGTCAAGGTCGGGGAAAGAAACTGGCAAAGCCTGATACTTTTTCCAGGCCAGAGCACCGACCATACCCGCATTATCGGTGCAGAGCCGGTCAGAGGGAATATAGGCGGGAAGCCCCCGGGATTTAGCCAGCTCTGAAAACCGGGTCCTCAACCTTTTATTCCTGGCCACTCCACCGCAGAGAATCAGCGACTTGAGGGTAAATTCACTGAGGGCCTTTTCTACTCTTTCCAGAAGAGCCCGGACAATAGCTTCTTCAAAGCTGGCCAGAAAATCTTTTAAATCAGGACTGTTTTTATTTATATCGTTTTCCCTGATGATTTTCAGGGCAGCAGTTTTCAAGCCGGAGAAACTGAAATCGTAGCCAGCAGTTTTCATCCTGGGAAGGGAAAAGTGAAATCTGGTCTGGCTTCCGCCCTGAGCCATTTTTTCCACAATCGGGCCACCCGGATAACCAAGCTCCAAAAACTTAGCCACTTTATCGAGACATTCGCCTGCGGCGTCATCTCTGGTCTTGCCAAGAAGCTGGTAGCTGAGTTCCTTTTCCAGAAAGTAAAGAGACGTATGACCTCCAGAAACCAGAAGCGCCAGAGCTGGGTATTCCAGCCGGGGATTTTCCAGAATGGCAGCCTCAATATGGGCCTGAAGGTGGTCAACCCCAATAAGTGGTTTTCGAAAATAGTAAGCCAGGCCCTTAGCAAACGTTAGCCCGACCAGAAGCGAACCAATAAGCCCAGGCCCCTGGGTAACTGCATACAGGTCAATTTCTTTAAGATTATGGCCGGCTTGAGCCAGACTTTCCCCAACTACATAATCAATTGATTTAATGTGCTGCCGGGAAGCCAGTTCCGGGACCACACCGCCGTAAGGTGAGTGAATCTCATCCTGGGACAGGATGACATTGCTGATTATTTTTCCAGAATCAAGAACGGCTGCCGAGGTTTCATCGCAGGAGGTTTCTATTGCCAGCAATAATCTGACCTTTTTTCTCCCAGACATAAATTACTCCAGCTCTTTGATAACAAAGATATTTTAACCCACAAACTCCCCGCCGACTACACCTGACCATAATTTTAATGCTATCTCTTGAGACTGGAAATATTTTTAAGGTAAGGAGGCCTGAGAATTCCTCTTTCAGTGATGATGGCAGTAATCAGCTTTCCAGGGGTAACGTCAAAGGCCGGATTTTTAACCGGAACATCGGGCAGGGTAAGGAGCTGCCCACGAACTCGCCTTACTTCTTCCGGGCTCCTTTCTTCAATCGGAATATCCCGGCCGCTTTCAAGACCGAAATCAAAAGTGCTTAGCGGCGCTGCCACATAGAACGGAATACCATGTTCACGGGCCAGCACAGCCAGAGAATAGGTCCCAATTTTATTGGCGGTGTCACCATTTCGGGCGATGCGGTCGGCCCCAACCATCACCAGGTTGATTTCACCCCGTCGCATCAACCAGCCGGCCATATTATCGGTTATCAGAGTTACCGGAATCCCGTCCCTCCTCAGCTCCCAGACAGTCAGCCTGGCACCCTGGAGAAAAGGCCTGGTCTCGCAGGCCAGAACCTTTATTTTCTTTTTGCGGGCAAAAGCGGCCCTGACGACACCCAGGGCTGTGCCATACCCGGCCGTGGCCAGGGCTCCGGCATTGCAGTGGGTCAGGATGGTAGCTCCATCCTGTATCAGGCTTTCTCCATTCTGGCCAATTCTCTTATTAACCTCCAGGTCTTCTTTTTCTATGGCCCGGGCCTCAGCCAGCATGAGTTTTTTTAACCGGTTGAGACCTTCTGCCTTATTATCTTCAAAAACCCTCTTCATTCTGTCTAAGGCATAGAAAAGATTCCTGGCCGTCGGCCTGGTCTGCCACAAACGGCGATAAAATTTATCAAATTCTTTTTCCAGGTCAGCCCCTGATTTCAGGCTCCTGATTCCCAGAGCCAGGCAATAGGCAGCAGCTATCCCGATGGCCGGGGCTCCCCTTATCACCATGTCTTCAATGGCCCGGGCCACCTGGTCCACGGTTTTCAGGCGGAGATATCTTTCCTTCCAGGGCAGCAGGCGCTGGTCCACCATGACCACTGCTTCCTTTTTCCAGGCAATGGCAGGCAGCATTTTTACCTCCTTTTCCAGTCTGGAGTTTCTTCATCAGGCCATCCCCACTTTTTTATCCAGGCTTTATAATTTTTGCTGAATTGCTCTAGCTCATCACCGGCCAGCACCTGTTTAAGCTTCTGATAGCAGAAAACTATCTGGTTGTCGTTATCGCGAAAAACCTCAACCGAAGGCAATCCCAGCTCTCTGGCAGCCACGGCTTCTTCAAAGCTTTCCAGGTATCGCTGTTGATGGCTGAAAAGCTGCGAAAGAAGGTAATGATAAAAGCCGCAAGCCGGGTCTTCATTCAGCACTTTTTCAACCAGTTTGACCGAGTCGTTAAGAATTTTATCTTTCTCTCTATCGGAAACCTTCGAGAGAGACTTCAGCCGGAAATCCACCAGCTTGCCCAGTGAAGCCCTGACCACCGGCGTAAATTTCCCTTTTTCAGCCAGGAAGGTCAGAAGACGGCTGGCTGGATATTCCATACCCTGTTGTTCAAAGGCGAGGGCCAGACCGTAAAGGCTGACTTCCCGGGCCCAGCTTTCGGACCGGTCTTCTCCCAGGGAAGCTGCCAGGCTAAAGCTCCGGCTGGCTTCTGGTAGCTGGCCGAGCTTGAATTCTGCCAGGCCTTTTAAGACATAAGCCTGAGCTCCTGGCTTCCGCCGGACTTCCCGACTGGCTTCTTCCAGAGTTTTTCGGTAATGAGCAACTGCCAGTTCTTTCTGAAAGCTCCGCTCCAGGACCTGGGCTCTAGTCAGGTTGAGGCTGGCCTTGTGAAGAGAAGAAGCACAGCCCCACAGCCAAAAGATTAAGAAAATAATCAGATAAAAATAAGGCCGAACCTTAATTCTAATATTCACTCTATCAGAAAACCATCTCCGATCTTCTCGGCCAATCATTTTTCCCCCCTTCTTAAGAAACTTCGCCACCCGACCGGTCAAACATCTTTTTAAGTACCCGTCGAACCTCTTTTTCGTTGATCAAATTCCAGCCGAGACTGACAAACTCCGAGGTGATTTTTTTCAGTGTTTCCCAGAAACCAGGTTTCAGCCTGGCCGCTTCTATTTCAGATAGGGCACGGTTCAGTCTTGGCTCAAAATCAACAACTACCTGCCGATAGTTATTACTCGATAATTCACCAGAAAACAGCTTTTCTAAAAAGGGGTCTTCTAATCCCAAAATTGGATAAAGAGCTTTAAAGGCCGGCCGCAGTCGCTTAAGGTCTTTCTTTTCTATCTCCCCGGCAAAGTCAGCTGCCAGTTCCTGGTTACGCTGGAAAAAATCCAGAACGAAGTCATCGGGCTTGTTTTTCAAACTTTCAGGCAGCAGCCAGACTCTGGTCTCCTGGATTTTTTGATTGAGTTCAGCCTTTCGATTCAAAGCCCAGAGCAATGAAGAATAGACAACCGGCACCAGAGCTACAGAACCGAGCGGAAAGAAATCTTTCAGTACCGCGAGTGATTGTTTCAAAAAAGAAGCCAGCTTTTTCTCTTCCACCAGACCCCCTCCTGTTTTTAAGCTAAACCCGGCTCAGGCACTTTTCCTTCTGGCCTCAAATTATTTAACTCCGGTTATTATAAACAAAAAAGCTACTTGACTTCCAGAATGGCCAGAAAAGCTTCCTGCGGAATATCTACCCGGCCCACCCTCTTCATCCTTTTCTTTCCTTCTTTCTGCTTTTCCAGAACTTTCATCTTTCGGGTGTAATCACCTCCGTAAAGCTTGGCCAGCACATCCTTGCGGAAGGGTTTAATGGTTTCGCGGGCGATGACTCTTTTCCCGATAGCAGCCTGAAGGACCACTTCAAACTGCTGACGGGGAATAACCTGCCGCATCTTTTCCACCAGAGAGCGACCAACCCGGTAAGCTTTATCTTTATGAACGATGACCGAAAGGGCATCCACTTCTTCATAGTTGACCAGCACATCCAGCTTGACCAGCGGGGCTTCTTTGTAACCAGCCAGCTCATAATCCATTGAAGCATAGCCCTGGGACAGAGACTTCAATTGGTTGTAAAAATCAAAGACCACTTCATTCAAAGGAACCAGATAATCCAGAAGCACCCGGTTGGTGGAAATGTATTCCATTTTTTTCTGCACACCCCGGCGCTCATCCAGAAGTTGAAGCAGATTACCAAGGTAACGGTCCGGAGTTAATATCAGGGCTTCTATTATGGGCTCTTCTATTCGGTCTATATACTGCGCTTCGGGGAGCTCTGAAGGATTATGGACTTCCAGAACCTCACCGTTGGTTTTGACCACCCGGTAGCTGACGCTTGGAGCAGTGGTGATCAGGCTCAGGTTAAATTCCCGCTCCAGTCGTTCCTGAATTATCTCCCGGTGCAGAAGACCGAGAAAACCGGCCCGGAAGCCAAAACCAAGAGCCGGGGAGTGCTCCGGTTCAAAATGAAAGGAAGCGTCATTGAGCTTCAATTTTTCCAGGGCATCACGCAGGTCTTCTATGCTGCTTTCTCCAGCCGGGTAAAGTCCGCAAAAAACCATTGGTTTGGCTTCTTTAAAGCCAGGAAGCGGTTGTTCAGCTGGACGGAACCTGTGGGTAATGGTTTCGCCGATTCTGGCATGAGCCAGGTTTTTTATGCCAGCAATCACATAACCTACTTCACCTGTTCCCAGTCGCTCTATTTTGACCGGTTTTGGAGTTAGATAACCGATCTCCTCTACCTGATATTCAGCTCCGTTAGACATAAGTATTATGCGGTCGCCGGTTTTTAATTCACCTTCCATTACCCGGACCAGCACCACCACCCCGCGGTAAGAATCATACCAAGAATCGAAAATTAAAGCTTTGAGGGGAGCCTGGGGGTTACCGGAAGGAGACGGTATTCTTTGAATGATGCTTTCCAGGACTTCTTCCACTCCGATTCCCTTTTTGGCTGAAACCAGCAGAGCTTCTTCCCGCTTCAAACCGACAATGTGTTCCAGCTGCTCAAGAGCCATCTGGATGTCTGCCTGAGGCAGATCAATTTTGTTGATGACCGGGATGATGACCAGGTCGTTCTGAACAGCCAGGTAAGCATTGGCCAGAGTTTGAGCCTCAACTCCCTGAGAAGCATCTATAACCAGCACCGCTCCCTCACAGGCCGCCAGGCTGCGCGAGACTTCATAAGAAAAATCCACGTGACCTGGAGTATCTATCAGGTTCAGGATATACTCCTCACCAAAGCGATTGCGGTAGGTAAGACGAGCGGTCTGGGCTTTTATAGTAATCCCCCGCTCTCTCTCAAGTTCCATGGTGTCCAGAACCTGTTCCTTAAGCTCCCGCGGGGAAAGAGCCCCGGTCATTTCGATGAAGCGGTCTGCCAGGGTGCTTTTCCCATGGTCTACATGGGCAATGATCGAGAAATTGCGTATCTTTTCCTGCATCGGTTATTCGCTCTTTTTCCTTTTATCTTGAAAATGGGGTTGGCCGCCGCCTCTTGAAGACGGAAGGTTAAGAATTCATTTTAATCTAAAAACCCTAAACTTACAACCGGCAGACCTGTGGAGAGCAAAGCCAGGGATGGCTTTCCTTGACTTTTTATCGGGCATAGAGTACCTTTTATCTGAAGTCGGAGACAACCAGCATCCTTGGCTGCGCTCCGAAAGGAGGCTTTTATGTTAGGTTCTATCGGACCAACTGAACTTCTATTAATCCTGCTTATTGTGATCATAATTTTCGGGGCCAGAAAACTGCCGGACCTTGGCAAATCCCTGGGCGAAGGTATCAAGAATTTCAAAAAAGCAGTCAGTAGCGGAAAAGAAGATTCCAGCCAGGAAAACCAGCCCAAGCCACCGGCTGCTAATTAATTTCTTTTGCCTTGACCATGCCCGAGAAGTTGTACGCCGGGTTTGACCTGGGGGGAACGCAGTTAAAATACGGAGTCATAGATTCTTCTGGAAGCTTATACTTCAAAGCTCAGGAGCCCAGCCCACCGGACATCCAATCACTTCTCTATCTTATTGAGGCAATCTGGCAGAAACTGGACAGAAGATTTCCAGGGAGAATAAAATCAGCCGGGTTTGGTTTTGCCGGATTTTTCAGCCTGAAAAAGAAAAGAATCCTTCAATCTCCCAACTATCAGGCTCTTAACAATTTCCCCCTTTTCACGGCCCTAAAAAAAATTCTTCCAGTGCCTTTTGCCGTTCACAACGATGCCAACTTAGCTGCCTACGGTGAATATCTTTATGGTAGTGGCCGCGGTGTTCATAGCCTGGTTCTGCTCACGGTAGGCACGGGACTGGGCTCAGGGATAATTCTGGATGGCCAGCTCTGGCAAGGCCGATGCGGGTTTGCCGGTGAACTCGGTCATATTACCGTCAACCCTGAAGGTCTAAAGTGCAACTGCGGTAACGTCGGCTGCCTGGAAACCGAAGTCTCAGCCACAGCTCTGGTGCGTAATTATGAGCATTTTTCAGGCAAGAAAGAAGAGTTGACTGCCCGTGACATCTACCTTCGAGCCAGAGCAGGAGACAAAGCGGCCAGAATGAGCTTTGACCGATGTGGCTATTTTTTAGGGATAGCGCTGGGCATTATCATTAATTTACTAAACCCGGAAAAAATCATAATCGGCGGCGGGGTGATGAAATCCGGTCACTGGCTGCTTAAACCGGCAATTAAAGAGGCTAAAAAAAGAGCTATCCCGGTAAGTTTTGACTGCTGTAGGATTATAAAAGCCACCCTGGGTAATGATGCCGGACTGATCGGAGCAGCCGCCTGGGCCCGTAATCAGCTGTCAGGACCGGGAGACCGATAAGAATGGTGGTTTCATTCCGGGTAACTTTTCAGCCCTTCAAAAAGTTTTAATAATTTGATACAAATAAGCCTAAAACAATATATAATGTTTATCTTATTTCGGGCCAGGAAATTAGAAGATCAAAAGATCAGTTTGAAGGCCAAATCTGAGCTAAGCTACAGCAGTTAAAGGAGGACCTGGTGGTCAGGAAAAAACCCAAATTTTTCTCAAGATTTTTCATCGGATTAACACTGATATTTTTCCTTTTCAACCTGGTGCCTGACCTCGAAGCCACTACCCGTCTTATGGGCTCCATCAAGGGTCAGGTCACCGATAAAGCCGGCCGGCCGATTGGGGGCGCTTATGTCTACGTGTCTTCTCCCAGCTTAATCGGTTTCCGCTATTTTTTAACCCGGGAAAATGGATATTACTACCTGCTGGAGCTTCCGGCCGGAACCTACAAACTCTCAGTAGAAGCTCCTGGATTCCACACGGCCATTATTAGCGGAATAAAGGTAGAAACAGGTAAAAACCTTGACCTACCCATTTCCATGGAACCAGCTGAAGATGAAGAAGAAGAAAAGATTATACTTTATCCGATTCCAGCCCTGGACAGAGAAAACCCGGGAGTTTCTTACGTTCTTGACCGCCAGCTGCTCAGCCGAATGCCAAAGAGAAACGACCTGAGCAGCCTGCTGCAGTTAGCTCCGGGAATAAACCCCGAATCTCTGCCCGACAGCTTGAGCTTTTCGATTAATGGCTCAACTGTTCGCAATAGCCTGGTAACAATTGGCAACAATGAAGTTAACAACCCACTGAACCGGCAACCAGTCAGTAACCTTAACCCGGACTGGGTTGAAGAAATAGAAGTGGCCAGCGCTGGTAATCCAGTGGAAAATTATTCAACTTCCGGGGCTTTAATTAAACTCATCCCCAGAGACGGAAACAACAGCTCCTCGGGACAGTTAAATTTCATTGGCAGTGAAGGGAAACTATCCAGGTTTCTCTGGACTCAGGAAGAATTAAGCCGGCTGTCCAGTGCCAACCAACCCATAATTGAGGACCGTTATCATCTGGATTCTTCCTTAAATCTGGAGGGCGCTATCCTTCCAGACCGGGCCTGGTACTTCAGCAGTCTGAGGTATGAGCGCCGGGCCAGGCCAACTCCTTTTGCCCCCTGGAGAGACCCCAACAACATACCCTATCCTATGTACAACTGGAAAGCCGGTAATTTTTCCTCTCTCTTCAGGTTTACCACCCAGATAACTGCTGAGATTAACGCCTCGGTCATCCTCAGTTTCGGACGCAGCAAACAGACTGTGGACCCGGCTTTTTTTTCGGTTTATAACCCTCAGATAGCCACTCTAAACATTGCCGGACAGAGCCTTTTCTTAATGAACCTCTTCGGCACTTACGTTATAGACCGGGAGACCAGGGCCAACCTTTATCTTTTCTACACTAGGGATTTTCTGCCCAGACGCCTTGACCCCAAAGCAGTGAATAATCCTCGCTACGTAGATCTGGGAACTGGTTACAGCTGGGGAAGCGGCCCTTATAATCATGATTCCTTAGGCGAGGTGTTTCGGGCCGGAGCTTCTATTATTAGATTTCAAACTCTGCTGAATAAAGTTCACGAGCTGGTAGCTGGAGCTGAATATGAAAGCAGCAAAGCCGAAGATTCTGCCTGGAAAAACAACAATCTCATCCACTACCACCTTTTTGGAAATCCCTATTATTACGGACCGGCTGTCTCCCCAGAATCCGGCAACCTGGTTAACCAGGGCCTGGTAGGTTTCTATTTAGCCAGCAGCGGTCAGGGTGGCAATCTGCAGAGAGCCAGCTGGCACCGCCTCGTTTTCTACGCTCGAGACAGCTTTAGTCTCGGACGGAGGATTCACCTTTATGCCGGTTTGAAATTTGAAAGAATCCAGGCCGGCCTTTCGGCCGTTTACAAAGGTTTGAGCGGAAATGACCTTTCTTTCTATGCCGGAGAAGCTAATCTGAGACCCATCTACGGAGTCAATCCTTTTGGGGTGGTTAACTATCCTTCCTGGGATAATATGATAGTCTGGTACAACCTGTCGCCCAGACTCGGGCTGGTTCTAGACCCATTGGCCCGAGGGCGGTCCCTGTTTAAGGTTTCATGGGGAAGGTATTTCGATAACCTTTCTTTGAACTCCCTGATGAGTTTTTCTCCAGCCTGGCCGACTGGCTATCATCTGTTTTACTGGTATGATGAGAATAATGACGGAAAGGCTGATACTGACGACACCTTTTTACCTCTTCCCGAAGACTACAGAATTCATCAGGAAAACTACTTCCGAAAACGTGTAGCTCCTAAGCTCAAATCACCATTCACAAATGAGCTCACCGTAACTTTTGAACAGCAGCTCGGCGAAGATTTCGTGCTCTCTTTTTCCTATCTCTCCAGGATAAGAAAAAGAATCATTGAAGATGTTCTCTACGACCCTGATAACGACAGAGAATGGTTTGCCAGTACTGATGTTAACTGGATACCCTTCAATACTCAAGTTCCAGGAGCTTCTGGATACGGACAGACGACGGTGACTGTCTATTTCCCTTCAGCCAGTTCACCGGCTCTATTCACCAGAATAAACAACGTAGATTTCCTGAAACAAAAATATTCTGGCTGGCAGCTGGTGCTGAGAAAAAGAATGAGTGACAACTGGCAACTTCTGGCCTCAGCTACCTGGAGTAAGTCTCAGGGCAACAGCGGTCTCAGCCTCGGTAGCAGTAGCGCTCTGACTCAATTAGCCAATTCTCCTAATTCTCTGGTTAACATCTCAGACCGAAGCTATCTGGACCTGGACCGCCCCTGGATAGTGAAGGTTATGGCCACCTATGAGCTACCCAGAGGTTTTTACCTGAGTGCTCTTTTCAGGTACCTGAGCGGAACCCCCTGGGCCAGAACCGTAACCGTGGTTCCACCTCAGAGCTGGCTGGAAAGCCACCAGGCTCTGAACCTGCCAGCAACCGTTTACCTGGAAGAACCGGGCTCTAGAAGATGGCCAGCTTTCCACACTTTGGACCTCCGACTGGAAAAGAGTCTGAAAGTCGGCAGCGAAACTACTCTCAATGTGGCCCTGGATGTTCTTAATGCGCTGGGCAAAAAATATGCCCTTGAAGACCTGAACGATGGCGGCTACTGGTATCCAAACTCAGAAGGAAGCTCCAGTGGAACCAGAATCTTTAACCCCAATTACCAAAAAATACTGGCAATTTACGGCACCAGAGCTGCCCAGCTGAGTTTCAGCCTGAAATTCTAAGTGGGCCCGGGGTGAAAAGCCCTAAAATCTCCAGAGAATTTCTTACAGTTTAATTTCCTGGACTTTTTTCAGTTCCTGACCTTCAGTGCGCTGTTTCAACGTTGAATAAAGCAGGTATTTCCCGGGTGGTGGAAGTGGATATTTCTCATCAGGCAGGTTTATTTCAACCTCCGCCTGATACTTCTTCCCCTTTAAAGGTTTGAGTTCATCTTCATCGCGGAAATATAGGGCCATGGTTTTCTGGCCGCTCCAGACCAGCTCTCCCTGACTGTTTTTGATTTCAACCGATAGATACAGCTCAGTTTCCAGGCTAGCATTATCCTTGACCTCAAACCAGATGTGTTCATAGCGCATGCTCAAAGAAAGTACGGCCTTTAAGCTGCTGGAGGTCCTCTGGCTTCTAACCAGTTTCAGATCATAATTAAAAAAGCTCCGTTCTCTGGTAAGACCCTGTCTCTGAAAATATCCCTGAGCCAGGTTCAAGTCCTGGAGGTGCTGTAAGTTTATGGCTGACAGGATGTAATTACCCGAACAGTGCTCATCTATGAAAATAACCGGAAAGGCTCCGTAGTACCAGACCTCACGACAGTAACCAGAGGCTTCCATCGGATAGGTCAGCCTTTGAGAAGGTGGACCAAAAAGTATATAGATACGACCGCGGTCAGTCAGCCAGCCTGGCCGGCCTTCGCCCATGAACATCTGGTTAGCCTGCTCCATCCGGTTAAAATATTCTTCCTTAAATTCATTTTCCTCGGTGTCAGGGTCCGGGTCACGGCGCTTCCAGAAATCTTCTTTGAACTGCTCTCTTTCACTTTCTGGTAGCTCCAGAAAAATTTTTCTTTCTTCAGAAGTAATGATGTAGCGCACCTGAGACAACCATTCGGAATCCTCGGAACTGAGCTTTCTTTCCAGCCTGGTCGTTAGACAGGAATTCAAAGCCAAAACCAGGCTCAGCAGAAAAAAAATCCTTAAAAGCTTTTTTTCCATTTTCAACATCTCCGTCTATAACTTACTCCTGAAGCCAATCCAAATCAACCATAACTTAGCGAGCCCCTGCTTCCCGCCTAATATCTTCCAGGTCCTCCGGGGTTAGACTTCCCCAGAAATAAGGGAAAACCAGTTTATTGTGGAGGAGAGGGTCAGAGCCCAGCTTGCCGCGGGCAACCAGGTTTTTCCAATCTTCTGTTCCAGGAACGGGAGAGAAATAGGCTAAGCGAGGCCTGGCTCCATTTTTCTTTACCCACCGGAGGCTTTCCCGCACCTGTTCTCTCGTCTGGGCCGGATGACCGACCAGAAGATAAACCGAGATTTCTGAGCGCTGGTAACCTGCTTTTTCTAAAAAAGAGAGCGCTCTCTCCAGGTCCTTCAGTCCGACCTTTGGCCCTGTTTGCCTTAACCAGCCAGAGTTAGTACTTTCCAGACTGAGGAATAACGACTTAAATCCGGCTCTTTTCAGCAAAAGAGCCAGTTTTTCGTCTATACTCCCGGCATGAAGTCCGTTAGGGGTGTGGAAGCTAACTCCAGGAGATTTCTGGATGAGAATCTTAAGAATTTCCTCAAGATGACGCTCTTTATTTAAGAGCAGCGCATCGTCGTAGAAAGCCACATGCTTCAGGTTAAAGGTCCTTGTGAAATCCAAGATTTCCCGGGCCACCTTCTCCGGATTCCTCTGTTCAAAACGAGGACAGAGCAGTCTGCTGGCACAGTAGGTACACTTAAAAGGACAGCCTCGCGAAGTCATAAGGCAGACCACAGAATTATCCTGATAAAGGTCATAGGCCGGAGAGGGCAGGGAATCAAAATCAGGATAAAAAACTGCCTCAGCTGCTGAGTTAAGTATTGAGGGCCCGCAAATCGCTTCCAGAACTTTCAAGACCTGGTTCTCGCCGGGCCCTTCCACCACCAGGTCCACCCCGCTCTGACTGCGGGCGTGCTCCGGACAAAGAGTAGCGTAGATGCCGCCGAGAATAACTGGAACCTGACCGAAAACTTTCCTGATCAGCTCCACAGCAATCTGCACCCCTGGATACCAGTAAGTCATAGTACAGGTCAAGAGCACAGCTTGGGGAACGGTCATGGCTTTCAACCTGGCTTCAACCTCTGAAAGGGGAAGACCGTAGCGGGAGAATTTCCGGGGAATATGGCGGAACGTTTCAGGTTTGGGCACTTCTTCTTTATAAAAGTTAGCCCGACCGTCGGCTTTTACCCTTAGCCTGGAAAACAGGGAGATGGCCGGGGAGCGACAGTCAAGGCAATCCAGAAAATCCACCTCCAGAGTGGTTTTTTCTCTGATTATGGAGGCCAGATAGAGAAGGCCCAAAGGTCTTAGCCAGAAATCACAGGCGGTGAAATCATAAATCCAGGGATTTAAGAGGAGGAGCCGCTTTTTCTCAGACATAAATGAAATAAGGTGGTGCGGAAGGTGGGACTCGAACCCACACGGCCTTTCGGCCATAAACTCCTGAGGCTTACGCGTCTACCGATTCCGCCACTTCCGCAACCAGCCTCGGTAAAGCATTATTAATTATATCCATTTAAACAACCTCTGTAAAGAAGTCTAAGATAATCAGGCTGAGCGGAAACAGGATATAAGCCCTGCTTGAATAAAAAGAGTCTTCAGGGTTAAGGCTGTCAGAGATTAATTAATATTACTGCAGAAATTATTCAGTAAATTTACCAGCTATTTTCGGAGAGCCTATCTGCCGAAAGGCCACTTCGGTTCCAATGATTTTAAGCTAACCTGCAGAAACCACTCCCGAGAAAATCTTTTTATTAGTATAAAAAGCGATGGCAACTGCAGTTGGCAATATCATATTATTCTATTTCCTTGCCAAAGAGCCCTGAATAATTTAGTATAAATCTAACAGTTCAGGGCTGAGCCTGACTAACGACTTTTTTAATTTCCGAAGCCAGAACTTGTTGAAGAATTAGCCAGCCTGATCTGGAGTTCAAGGCAATAAAAGGAAATTATATGTTTTCCAGGCTTTTTCCCAGGCACAAGGTCAGGGCTGACCAGGCTGGTTTTATCCGCCGGGGTCTGGCTTTCGGTCTGGATGTGCTGATTATTGCAGTGCTGTCGTCCCTGGTTTATACCGGCTATTCCGCGCTGAGAGCCAGGATGAGGCATGAACCGTCCCCCATTTCCGGAGCAATAAAGGCCCTGGAAGAAGGCGGAGAAGCCAGCTGGACGCTGGAACGTGGACTCCAGGTAGAACAGGATAAAAAGCAAGAATACCTGGACCTCCTTAAGGGCCAGATATCGAAAGAAGAATACCGGGCAGCCGAGTCTATGACCGTTAAAGAAATAGAAAAGAATTTTGCCGGAGCTCTGGTTAGAGCCAGAATTGAGCGGGCCAGGGAGAAAATCCCGGAGAAGGACAGGACCGAAGATCGAGCCTACAAAGTCATAAAAGAATACATCATTACCCTGCTTTACTTTGTCCTGTTTTTCCGGTTCGGGGGGCAAACGCCGGGTAAGAGGGTTTTCCGCCTTAAGGTCATCGACCTGGAGGGCAAGCCCCGGCTGGGCTGGTACCAGTGTTTTGAGCGGGCTCACGGCTATGTCTGCTCCGCCCTATTTGCTTTCCTCGGTTTCTGGCTGGTGCTCTGGGACCGGCACGGGCTGGCCATGCACGATAAGATAGCCGACACCACCGTTATCCGCCTGCCAAAAAAGCGTCCCTGGAAAAAGAAACCCAAAGAATAGAAGCAAAGAATATAAATAAAAAGCTCAATCCCGGAATATGGTCGAAGGGCAGTATTATTTCCCTTGACAAAGAAGCCTGACCAGATTAATTTTTAATCAGTGGCTTTAATCAGAGCCGATTTCCTGGAACCAAAAAGCAAACTCATATCTATATGTCTAAATCTCCATTTTTCTAAAAGGAGGTAACATGAAATTTACCAGCTCTTCCCAGATTGAAGCGCTGGCCCAGACTAAAACTCACCCTTTCCTGGCAACCAGCTTTTATCTGAACACCGACAAAAGCCAGCAGTCCCTCAAGGCTATTCTGGCTGCCTATAAGGGCCTGGTCAATCAGGCCAGGATGGCCCTGGAAGCGAAAGAGTTGACGAAAGAAGTAAAAAAATCCCTGCTGGATGACCTGGAAAAAATTTCTCATTTTTGCACCAATCGCCTGAACAGCTGGAAAGCACCGGGCCTGGCCATTTTCAGCTGTTCCGGGCAGAATTTCTGGCAGGAGCTGGAGCTTCCCCATGGGCCCAGAAACCGGATAGTTCAGGATTCTGATTTTTACACCAGACCGCTTACAGCCATAATGGAAAAATTCAAGCGGCTCTGTGTTTTCCTCATAAACCGTAAGGAAGCCTGCTGGTACCAAATCCATTTTGGTGAAATTACCCGGCTGGCTGACCTGAAGAGCGACGTACCTAAAAAGGTCAAAAAAGGCGGGTTTGAAGGTTACGAATCAAAAAGAATTGAAAGACATATTGAAGCTCATCTTCTGGAACATTTCAAAAAATCAGCTCAGAAAACTTTTGACCTCCTCAAACAAAATCACTTTGACTGGCTCCTGGTAGGGTGTGATGACCAGTTCTATCCCCAGCTCGAATCGATGTTTCACTCTTACCTGAAAGAAAAATTAAAAGGCAGAATCAACGCCCGGCCGAGCACTGAACCTTCCAGAGTACTCAAAGAATGCCTGGAGCTTGAAGAAAAACTCAAGAGAAAAGAGGAAGAAGAACTGGTCAAGAACCTGGTAACTGAGCTGGAACGTGGAGGTCGGGCCGTTTCCGGCCTCTCCGATACGCTGAGAAAGTTGAATTCCTATGAAGTCCAGCACCTTATCATAACCCACAATTTTTCCAAGCCAGGTCGGGCCTGTCCGAATTGTCACGCCCTTTATCTTAATGACCAAACCTGTGCAACCTGCAAGGTGCCGACTGAAGCGGTGGCTGATGTGGTTGACGAAGCCATAGAGCTGGCCTTAAATCGGAGCCTACCTCTGAGCCAGGTCAGCTCTCCAACCAGACTGGAACACTATGGAAACATTGGTGCTTTTCTGAAATTCAAGCCTCAAACTTGATAAAAAAATTATTTCTTACTTTCTACTTTCCTCAGGGAAAAGGAATGCTTCTCGGCAGTCAGCCAGGTATTACCTTTTCTGGTGGCTACAACCATCTGGCCGGTTCGTTTTCCGGTCTTTATCTGGACAACCAGAAAGGCTCCAGGCTCAGGATCGTTGTTAAGACTGCCGGCGCACCAGGTTCTGAGGCCATTCCAGATTAAGCTTTGAGGCACGTGAGAGTGACCCCAGAAAATGGCGATGACATTGTAGGGTTGAATAGCCTGGAGAAAAGCATTCCTCTCTTTCTGAGTCCACCAGGCTTCACTCCAGGAATCAAAGCCGTAATGTTGAAAGATGACTACCGGGCGTCCACTGTTTCCGACCTGTCGCCTCAGGTCTTCTTTCAAAAATTCCAGGCTTTGCTTTGGATAACGAGCGTCCCCGCTTAGCCTTCTCCTCCAGATGCTTAAATAATCCTCACCTACACTTCCAGGGTAAAGATTAAGCATGACAAAATGTACTTTGCCCCAATCCCAGGAATAATGCTGACCATCGGCTGAGATGCTCCGCAAACCAGGTCTGAGCCGATTGCGGTTTCTCAGGTTGGTTCTAACCAGGCCGCTGGAAGGGCCGTCATGTTCGCCAAAACCTTCATAAACCGGAAAGGCCAGCAACCGGTCGCCTTTAAGCCCAAAATCCTCAACATACTGCTGCCAGAATTTTTCCGCTTCTGCGGTCCCCCCTTCATCCAGAATATCTCCCAGAACGACCACACCCCTGGGAGTTAAAATGGTTCCACCGGCTCCAAGCTCAACCGGAAACTTCTGTCCAGGCAGGCTGTTCATAATCTCAACCATGGACCGATTTATTTCTCTGGTCTTAACCGTTCCACCGTAATGAAGGTCAGCTGCCACAAAAAAAGTTATAAGAGAGTCATCAACAGTATCTTCCACCCGAAAAGACCAGACCGAACCCGGAGAATCGGGAAGGGAGTCATTTTTAATGTCAACCTTCCAGAAATAACTCTGGCCAGGTTTGAGGCTTTTTTCAGGAATGAAGAAAGAACTCAGTTCCGGCTTCAGTCCACGGACCACTGGTTTTGCCTTCTCCAGTTTTTTCAGGTCTGTAGCCCAGTAAACATCCTGAGAAACCGCCCAGGGACCCGGCCTCCAGGAGACCTTACTGGTATCACGCCTGACACTTCCGTGGAGGTGATGAGGAATCGGGTTTCGAGCAGAACCATCGTCAATCTTGAAACTTCGAACTATTCCAGGGCTGAGCACCTGGCCCCTGGAATCGAGCTCATCAACCTTCCAGTAATAAGTCTGGCCCGGTTTCAGGTCAGACACCTCAAACATCGTGCTGGTTGCCGGCAGACTGCCCCGTCTGGCTTTCTTTTGCCCTCTTTCTACTCCCTCTTTCTCAACGGAAAAATAAAGGGCATAAGATGAAGTTCTTTCATCACCTCTTTCCCACTTTAGCGTGACTTTAAGCTCCTGAAGCGTTTCCCCTTCATCCGGAAAAAGTGGAATAGCTTCTTTTCTTCCAGCCAGGTTCCAGATTTCAACCTGAGAATAAGCTTTATCCAGAAGTTCAAGGGAAGCCAAATAGCCGTTAAATGGGTCCAGAGGCAGAGGCAGATTAGAAGCAAAAAGACCGCCAAGGTAAAAATACTTATCCAGTTTAACCTGAATAGGACCATCTGTTTCTGCCCTCAGCCAGCCATCCACATAGACCCTGAGTTTCTTCTGGTCGTAGACAAAGGCCAGAAGATGCCAGAGTCCGGACTCGGGATATCCTTTCTGATAGCCAACTTTATTCCTGACAGAATGGAAAAAAGCCGCATCCAGGCCTTTACCCAATCCAAAGATTGCCGCCCTTTCCGGCTCCTGCGACCAGGCCAGAATAGTTCGTCGTTGAGCCAGCTCCGGGACTAAAACCCTGACCAGTAAGGTAAACGGCTGCTTTCCACCAAGAGAAGCGGGAGGGGCAAAAGTCGAACGCAGGAGCACATCAACGGCCGTTAGGTTGACTGCTTTCTGATTTTTTATGATTTCAACTGTTGGCTGACTTCGAAAAACTGGTACGAACTCGCCGCCCAAAACACCCAGGTTCTTCCAGCTTCGAAGGCGCCCTTCAGGTAGAATGGAAGCATCCAGATAAATCAGTCTTTTGGGTGCTGGATAAAGAATTAAGTTAAGGATAAAAAATAAAAGCAGAAAAATTAAAACCGACGGTCCTGTCCTTTTCACCCCTGCCTCCTTACACAGGGTTTGATTCATATAACAAAAGAATAATAAATTTAGAAGATGAAGGCAAATAAAAAAGCCAGAAACTCAAAAGACCTAAGCCTGCTCTTTTGAAATCCATACTCGCTTGTCAACCAAACGCTGAGCAACTGAACTAACTACCCACCATAAAAATAGCCTTTTGCGGATTGACCTCAGCTCAAGTTTTATAGGCCATGGCCATCTTATCACCCTATTCTTAAATCTCTTCGGATAGGCCTGAAAAAAAGGGCAGCCCCAGGGACTGCCCTTTTTCGACCAATTATAAATTATTCACAGGGAGCTGACTGCTTTTCCTTATCATCGTAATCTTTGAAGGAAATTTTATTTATCAAACTGTAGATGATTGGAATGATGAACAGAGTCAACAGAGTGGTGGCTATCAGTCCACCTACCACCGACATAGCCATAGGGGAGCGGAATTCCGAACCAGAAGATCTGGTGACGGCCATTGGCAGCATTCCTAAAATGGTGGTCAGGGCGGTCAGCAGAACAGGTCTCAGCCGGGTGACTGCTCCTCTTATGACTGCTTCCTGCTTTTCGATTCCTCGTCTTATCAACTGGTTGATATAATCGATCATAACGATTCCGTTATTAACTGCTATACCGGCCAGGAGGATAACTCCAATTAAGGCTGGCAGGCTAATGGGCTTCCCGCTAAAGAAAAGCCCAAAGATTACTCCAATGATGGCTAAAGGTATGGTAAACATAATGACAAAAGGATGGAGGAAGTGTTCGAATTGAGAGGCCATCACCATATAGACCAAAAGTAGGGCCAGAGCTAAAGCCGCAGCCAGTACTTTGAAAGCTTCTATCATCTGATCATATGAGCCCCCGTATTCCAGAAAGTATCCCGGGGGTAGCTGTTTTTCTAATTCTTGCAGGCGTTTTTTTATATCCTTAACAACACTGCCCAGGTCTCTACCGGCAATATTTGCTGTAACCGAGATTTTTCGCATCTGGTTTTCTCTGGTTATCTGGATAGGTCCTTCGCCCCGTTTCCAGTCAGCCACTTGTTCCAGGAAAATCATCCGGCCAGTTTGAGACATTAGCGGAATTTTCTTAATTTCCTCAAGACTATCTCTGAAAGGCTTAGCCAGGATGACTCGAATGTTAACTTCATCAGACCCATCGCGATAACGGCCGACGACCGTACCCATAGTGGCCGTCTGCACGGTGCTGGCTACCTGGCCAACAGTCAGACCCAGCCGGGAAGCTCTTTCCCGGTCGAGTGAGAACTGATATTCAGGTTTACCCTGAGCCAGGCTGTGAGTTAAATCTCTTAATCCTTCCACATCTGAAATCTTCTTTACTATGGTATCACCGAGCTGCCGCAGGACTTCGAGGTCCTTACCAAAAATCTTTATCTCCACGGGCGCCTGCGCTCCGGCCATCATAGCTGATTCCATATTAATCTGCTCAAATTTGACGTTTTCCACTTTAGGTAAAAGCGCCCTAACTCTTTCCAGAATCTGAACATCGGTATATTTTCTCTGTTCCCTTGGGACCAGTCTTATCCACAGCAAACCTTCATGAGTTCCAGTTACGCCCATGCCACTGGCCATATCTGAAGGGTCTTCTTCCGCCCGGGAACCGGCCTGAGCCGAAACCAATTGAACTTCAGGCTGCTCTCTTAGAATCCTTTCAGCCCGGGTCAGAATGCGGTTGGTTTGTTCAAGCGAAGTACCAACCGGAAGCTTGACCTTGATCATGATGAAATTTCGGTCTGATTGAGGCAGAAATTCTGTTCCCATGAAGGGGACCAGCGCCAGGGCAATCACGAAAAGACCAAAAGCCATGGCCAGCACCAGCTTTCTTTTTTTAAGAGCCCGGGTCAGCCACTTACGGTAAATCTCCCTGGCTCTGGCAAACCTGGGCTCTTTGACCACGCATTCTCCTTCTGCTTCTGTCTTCTCAACCAGCTTTGTGGCCCTGGCTTTAAACAGCAGTGAGGAAAAAAGCGGGACAAGAGTCAGAGCCACAAACAGAGATGAAACCAGAGAGAAAGCGATGGTCAGAGCCAAAGGCTGGGTCAGCTTTCCAGTCAAACCACTGGCAAATACCACCGGCAGAAAGACTATTAAAGTGGTCAGGGTAGAAGCAGTTATGGCCATACCCACTTCCGAAGCCCCGAGGACAGAAGCTTTTTCTACCTGTTTACCTTCTTCAATGTGGCGGAAAGTGTTTTCTATAACCACGATGGCGTTATCTACCAGCATGCCCACCCCAAGGGCCAGACCGCCAAGAGTCATCAGGTTAAGAGTATAGCCAGCAGCGTAAAGGGCAATAAAGGTGGTTATAACCGACAGGGGAATGGCTATGGCAATTATCAGGGTTGGACGCCAGTTGCGTAAAAATAGGAAAATCATGATTATGGCCAGAATCCCTCCCATCCAGGCATTGCTGGCCGTGCGGCTGGCTACCATGTTAATCATCTCAGCCTGGTCCATGGCCAGATAAAAATTAATGCCCTCAGGCAGGGTGGGCTGAATTTTCGCAATCTCTTTTTTAACCGCATTGCCGACAATGGCCGTATTTGCCCCGGATCTTTTGTTGACAATTAGATAAACCCCTTTCTGTTCCTGAACCCGAGCTACATTACGAGTTTCTTTAAAAGTATCCTTTATTTGAGCCACATCCTTAAGATAAATTGGTTCACCTCTCTGAGATAAGCCCACTACCACATTTCTAATATCATCAACACTTCTGAATTCACCCAGGGTTCTGACGATTAAGTCCTCGTGTCGTTCAACGACATCACCAGCCGGGGTATTGATGTTCTCAGAAGCCAGAGCCATCAGGACTCTCTCCAGAGGCAGGTTGTAGGAAATCAGGGCATTTTTATCTACTTCAACTCTAATTTCCCGCTCATCAGTGGCAAACACTGCCGCTGAAGCCACCCCGTCCAGTCTTTCCAGCCGGGGTTTGACTTCATCTTCAATTAACTTTTTAAGCTCATAAGTGGACATATTCCCGTTAGATGTAATTCCGTAAAAAACCACTGGAAATTGAGAAAGGTTAAACTTAAAGACCAGTGGGTTAGAGGCATTCTGCGGTATAAAATTTCGGTAAATTCCAATCTGGTCCCGGATGTCTTGAGCGGCGAAATCCAGGTTGGTTCCCCATTCAAACTCAACCATCAGGACCGATACTCCTTCAGAACTCTGGGAAGTTACTTTTTTGACTCCGCTGACAGAACTCACCACCTGTTCCAGGGGCTTGGTGATAGTGGTCTCGATGTCTTCAGAAGAAGCACCCCGGTAGGTAGTAATAACTGACACCGTTGGATATTCCAAATCAGGAAAAAAATCCAGACCAAGCCTGGTAAAAGCAATTAGCCCGACAACCACCAGTATCATGGCAATCATCGAGGCAGTAACTTTTCTTCTTACTGAAAATTCAGGTAGTTTCATCGGACCACCTCTCCTTCTATTTCCACTATCGTGTCTTCGGCCAATCCGAAGTTTCCTTCAACCACTACCAGTTCCCCTTCGCTTAAACCAGAAACTATCTCCACCAGGTCGGTATTCCTAAGACCGAGCGTCACCATTTTCTTAACCGCCCTGTTTCCTTCAACCACCATCACATAAGAATTTTCCAGCACTGCTCTCTGGGGAACAGCTAAGGAATTTTCCCTGGTGCTGACCTCAAGTATTATCCTGGCAAAGGTGCCAGGCTTGAGCAGAAGTTCTGGATTTTCTACCAGAGCCTCTACTCTGAATTTCTTAGTCTGAGGGTCAGCGCTGGTGTTGACCACCGTAATCAGCCCTTCAAACTGCTTATCAGGAAAAAGGGCACTTTCCAGGTAAATCTTCTGACCTCTGGCTAGACGCAGAGCATCAGCTGGAGATACCTCAAATCTGACTTTAATCTTTGAGTAATCAACGAGGGTAAGCACCGCTGAGCTAGCGGAAAAGCCGCCCATCATCGGGTTGATAACGTCGCCTTCTTCCAGGTTTTTTGAAGCAATCACTCCGTCAAAAGGTGCCTTCATTATGGAAACTTCCAGAGCATGACGGGCCAGATTGACAGCCGCTTCTGCCTGTTCTTTCTGGGCCCGGGCCGTTTCGTAGGCCAGCCGGACTTTTTCCAGCTGCTGTTCGGAAACAGCTTTTTCCAGGAAAAGCCGCTCCATCCTTTCTAAGTTACGGCTGGCATCTTCAAAGTTAGCTCTGGCTATGGCCAGGGCAGCCTCTGCCTGCTCCAGTTGCAGTCGGATGGAACGAGTATCAAGCTCGGCCAGGACCTGCCCCTTTTTGACCCGCTCGCCTTCAGCCACGTAAATTTTGGCCACCTTTCCTGAGATGTCGGGAGTTATGGCCTGCCTTTTCCAGGCCTCCAGTGTGGCCGTGTAGGTTAACTTTTCTGAAATTTTCTGCTTCTTAACTTTATAAACCTTAACCGGAGTTGGTTTGAAAGCTTCCTCTGTGGATTTTTTTTCATCCGATTTTTGACAGGAAATAAGTACTAAAAAGAGCAGTCCCAGAACTGAGATTTTAGCTTTCTGACTTAATAACATTGCTTTCCTCCTTTTGGCTATCAGGAATAACCTTTTTCTTAGTCTACCTTCCTATAATTGTGAATCGACTCGCCCGTAGCTCTCTCCAGCTGAGCCAGAGCCACCAGACAATCATAAAGAGCCTGGGCGTAGTTAGTTCTGGCCTGACTCAAGGCTACCTGAGCGGTAGTCACATCAAGAGTTGAGGCCAGCCCTTCAGAAAAATTTAGTTCGGCCAGGCGAACGGCTTCAGCTGCCTGCTCCACGTTCTTCTCCTGAGAAAGAAGGGCTTCTTTAGCCTGCCGGTAATTGAGAATGGCTTGCTGAACCTCCATCTTAACGGATTCAGTTAAGCCCTTCATGGTGAAATCAAGCTGACGGGCCAGGGCCCTGGCCTGGGCAGCCTGAGCTTGATTGGCAAAACCGTTAAAAATGGGAATGTTGAGAGCCAGGCTGATGGTGTAGTAATTTTCCCAGTTATTTTTCCTGAAATTCAGGTTGTTGGCCCAGTAGTTGATTTGACCGCCGATAGCCAGGGTCGGCAGGTCAGCCGCCCGGGCCA
>Ga0308419_1000389_pt1 | contig 32567 bp, 23 predicted proteins | sample HotsprSampleMS50_FD_203674 | JGI IMG/M metagenome (GOLD analysis project Ga0308419, IMG submission 203674) | Hot spring phototrophic mat microbial communities from Mushroom Spring, Yellowstone National Park, Wyoming, United States - 20090730_MS50 ... | reverse complement strand
CGGGTGTCGCCCGGCTTCCGGCACCAAGCGCGTCCCCGTCCTGGACGGGAGCCTCCGGTGCTCCGCCCAGGCCACACGGCGGCAACCTTCGCGGACTACCGTCCGAAGGTGACCGGCCCACCCTCCACCCCAACCCTCCTCCCTCGGAGAGGGACGAGGGAGGTCCGATCCTCCCCCTCCCGCCCTGCGGGAGGGGGATCGAGGGGGAGGGTGGCTGGCCGGCTTCCTTCGAACCGGTCCAGCTTCTCCGCGACTGTGGCCGGACTTCCGCCGCCAGGCGCCGCATTGCCCCTCCGAGAAGCCGCCGGACGTCTGCCACCGAGAGACGCGGTCGGAACGCCGGCGGACGACCGGGCCAACCTCGCCCAGAGCACCCTCCACCCCACCCCTCCTCCCTCGCAGAGGGAGGAGGGAGGTCCGATCCTCCCCCTCCCGCCCTGCGGGAGGGGGATCGAGGGGGAGGGCGGCGCGCCTGGGACTCAGGCGCCGCCGAGAGACCACGGCGGAACGGGGAACCTCCACTGCGTCACACAGCCACACCCCCACAACGAGGACGACCGCATCGGTCCCATTTGGAACCGCCCTCGTTGTTCCATGCGGCCGCACTTGCTGTCTGTTGAAACCGCACCGACCATCGTTTCGAACAAGTGCAGTTTCGACAACGTCCGGCCTCCCCTCCGATGCGCGGAGGGTCCCGCTGGCGAACAACGGCCCCGGCCTCAGCCCGCAGCGGACCGAGCGCGCCGCCGAGCCCAGGGACGCGTGCGCCGAGGCGGCTTGCGCTTCGCACCCTCCACCCCAGGCCTCCTCCCTCGGCGACTGCGCCTGGCCCAGAAGAAGCACACGGGCACGCCAAGGCGCGGAAGCCGGAAGTATGACCGCAATCATACTGTGCCCGGTCCAAACTGGCGGATCATACCGGCGAGGGAGACAGACGGCGATGATCGCAAACCTCTGGGACAGGCTGTCCATTCCGCCACCGTGGCGGTTGCCGATTCTCGGCGCAAGCGGAGCCTTCGCGGGCCTGGCGGCCTACGTGGCGCTGATCTCCAACGCCTCCAGCTACATCAGCGACTCGCCCGAGACGTGCAACAACTGCCACGTCATGATTCCCATGTACGCGTCGTGGAGGCACAGCAGCCATGCCAGGGTCGCAACGTGCAACGACTGCCACGTGCCGCACGACAGCCTGGCGCACAAGACCCTTTTCAAGATGATGGACGGAGCCCGGCACTCGGCGGTGTTCACCCTGCGGCTCGAGCCCCAAGTCATCCGCGCCACTCCCGTAGCCCGGCGAGTGATCCAAGAAAACTGCCTGCGGTGCCACGGCGACGTCGTGCACAACGCCACGACCGAGCAGGACGGCTTTGGGAGGCTCTGCGTCGACTGTCACCGAGAGGTTCCGCACGGGCGAGTCGACAGCCTCTCGTCGACGCCCAACGCGGCGGTGCCACCCCTCTCGAATGTGATCCCACCCTGGCTCAGAAAGCAAGAATCCAAGGAGAACCAACGACCATGAAGGAGCGCACGCCGATCGGCTGGATCGTTTTCGTAGGCGCGTGCCTCGCCGTCTTCCTGCTGGGGCTGTTCGCTAGCTCCATCCTGGAGCGGAGATCGGAGAGGGCCGTCGCCCGAGTTCAGTTTCTCACGCCCATCGCCCAGTGGGAGAGCGACAACGCCAAGTGGGGCATGAACTTTCCCCGAGAGTACAACTCGTGGGAACTCACGAAGAAAGACGACGAGAAGACCAAGTTCGGTGGCTCGGCCTTCAAGGACTACTTGGAGACTTACCCCGACCTGGTCGTGATCTGGGCCGGGTACCCCTTCGCCAAGGAGTACAAAGCGCCCCGCGGTCACTTCCACGCTCTGACGGACGTCACCAAGACGGGGCGCCGGAGCGACAAGACCCCGGCCACCTGCTTCACGTGCAAGTCGCCCGACGTGCCCAGACTGATGGCCCGCGACGGCGTCGCGCAGTTCTACGCCCAGAAGTTCGACCATTACGTGCCGGAGGTCAAGAACGCCATCGGATGCGCGGACTGCCACAACAACGAAACCATGGCCCTCCAAATCAGCTGCCCGGCGCTCAAAGAGGCGTTCCAGCGCATGGGCAAGGACATCACCAAGGCCAGCCACCAAGAGATGCGATCTCTGGTGTGCGCCCAGTGCCACGTCGAGTACTACTTCAAGGGCAAGAAGGAGAACTACCTCACGTTCCCCTGGGACGACGGGCTTTCCATCGAGGACATGGAGAAGTACTACGACCGCACGGGGCACGTGGACTTCGTGCACGCGATCAGCGGGGCGAAGATGATCAAGATGCAGCACCCCGACTACGAGGTGTACTCGAAGGGCATCCACGCCTATCGTGGAGTGAGCTGCGCCGACTGCCACATGCCCTACAAGACGGAGGGAGGGATCAAGTACACCGACCACCAGGTGCGGTCCCCGCTCCTGAACATCTCGAACAGCTGTCAGGTGTGCCACCGCTGGAGCGAGAACGAGATTCGCTCGCGGGTGGAGGCGATCCAGACCAACCACCAACAGATGCTGGAGACGGCTCAGCGGGAGATCGCGATCCTCCATTTGGAGATTGGGGACGCGATCCGCCTGGGAGCGACGGACCAGGAGCTGGAGAAGCCGCGAGACCTGGTTCGCCGTGCCCAGATGTACTGGGACTACGTCGCGGCGACCAACGGCATGGGGTTCCACGCGCCCCAAGAGAGCGCGAGGATCCTCACCAAAGCTCTCAAGTTCGCGACCGACGGACGGCTCGCGGTGCAGCTCGTCCGAGCCGCGCACGGCGCGAAGGACTTCGCGAGGATCCCCCAGCTTCGCTCCAAGGCAGAGGCCCAGGCCTTCATCAAGCCCTACGTCGAGGCCCAGAAGAAGGCTAGCCTTGCCGCTCCCTCCGCCACCGCCCCGAAGGCCGAGGCCAAGCCCACACGGGCGGGCGGATGATCGGCGGTCCCGGGTCTCTTGGTCCCTGCGGGCGCATGATTGCCACGATGCGCCCGTTCCTTCTCTGGTTCGCACTGGCTGCGGTCGGCTTGGCACAGGGTCCGAGGGTCGGACCGGCCGCGAAGCCGGGTCCGGACGACAAGCCGGCCTTCCCCGCCCCGCCTTCGGGCTTCGACCAAGCGCCGTCCGGAGGCCTGGCGGGACGCATCGAGACGTTCGAGTACGAGTCGAAGACCGTCGGGTTCCGACGCAAGGCAGAGGTCTACCTCCCGCCGGGATACTCCTCCGAGCGAAGGTACCCCGTGCTGTTCCTTCTGCACGGCTTCGGCGGCAACGAGCGCGTGTGGCGCATGGCCGGCCGGGCGGACGCCATCCTGGACAATCTCATCCGGCAAGGTAAAGCGGTGCCGATGGTCGTCGTGATGCCCAACGGACGGGCCTCTCTCGATCCAAACCTCGCCAATCCGCTCGATGGAGACGTGGCGGGCGACTTCGCACGGTTCGAGAGGGACCTCGTGGAGGACCTCCTCCCGGCGATCGAGGTGCGCTACGCGGTGCGCCGCGACCGGGAGGGGCGGGCGATCGCCGGGCTGTCCATGGGGGGCGGCCAGGCGCTGAACGTGGGTTTGGGGCGCTCCGACCTGTTCGCCTGGGTTGCCGCCATGGCCCCCGCTGGCGACCCCCGCCGCTTCGACGCCTTGGTTCCCGATTCGAAGCGGCTCCAGCTGAGGCTGCTCTGGCACTCCTGCGGAGATCGCGACGTGCTGCTCGGCCTGGCCCAAGTATGGCGGAGGCGATTCCAGGAGGCGGGATTGGACCACGTTTGGCACGTGGGACCCGGCATCCACAACTTCGAAGTCTGGAGGGCCGACCTGTACTGGCTCGCCCAGCGCCTCTTCCGGTGACGGCCAGCCCAGACGCGGTAGGCTCGGCTGAAACCGAACCCATTCCCGGATAGCTGCCGGAGTCAGGGTAGGAACCACGCTCCGGTGCGTCCGGGGCCGGCAGGTCGGTAGGCTGAAGATGCCCCAGCTGGCAACCATGCGGCAAGGCTGCGCCCTACGCTTGCCGCTGGGCTTGTCCACCAATGCCATGGTGTAGGCTCGAGTGGGGCGGGAGCCAAGCACCACCAGAACGGAGCCTAGGAACCAAGGATGCAAAACCTCTGGATCGCAATCGGTCTGACCGCCGTAGCGGGCATGGCGACCGCCATCGGCAGCGTCCTCGCGTTCAGCGTCAAGAGGAGCAACCGCAGGTTTCTGGCCGTAGCAACGGGATTCTCGGCCGGAGTGATGCTCTACGTCTCCTTCGTGGAGATCTTGGCCAAAGGCTCCGAGGCGCTGGCCGAGCGATTCGGTGAGTCCCTCGGGAACTGGGTGAACGCCGCCTCCTTCTTCGGGGGGATGCTCCTGATCGGCCTGATCGACAACCTGATCCCATCGGCCGAGAACCCCCACGAGGTTCGCTCGGAGGACGCCACGAGGGCTCTCCGCATCAGGGAGGGCGAACCGGCCGGCGGGGGAACGCTCGAGGCGCACCCGCCTCCAGACCGCAGGCTGCTCCGGATGGGGCTCTTCACGGCCGTGGCGATCGCCATCCACAACTTTCCCGAGGGACTCGCCACGTTCCTGGCAGCCCTTGAGGATCCCACGCTGGGGGTCGCGATCGCCGTGGCGATCGCTCTGCACAACATTCCTGAGGGGATCAGCGTCTCCGTGCCGATCTTCTACGCCACTGGCAGCCGTAGGAAGGCGTTCGTCTACTCGGCTCTGAGCGGGCTCGCCGAACCCGTCGGGGCAGTGGTCGGCTTTCTGGCGATCCGAACCGTCTTCGGCGGTTCGAACGCGGCGGTGCCGCCCGAGGCGATGGGAGTTCTGTTCGGTGGCGTGGCCGGCATCATGGTCTACATCAGCCTGGACGAGCTGCTGCCCACAAGCCGCGCCTACGGCGAAGGCCACGACAGTCTCTTCGGTCTGGTGGGAGGCATGGCCCTCATGGCCCTCAGCCTGTTGCTGATGCAGTGAGCCCGCCAACGCCTTGCCGGAAGCTTCGTCTCGGCGCAGACCGGCCGTCGAGGTTCCGATCGTCCGGACGAATCCCCTAGTCGCTTCTGCGGCCGCGAAGACGCCAGAAAGCCCCGTCGGAACAGCATCCCGTGGCCAGCAACCCGGTCCGGAGAGAAGATGCCTTTGGTGGCATGCGCCTCACCCGCCCCGACGGGTGCGGGACCGCCGCCCAAACGGCGATGCAAAGACTCTTTCCAGACTGGGACACGCTGAACTCTCTCCACGCCGCCTTGACGGAGGGGGAGCGCGTGCTGGTGAGCTTCCTCGATGCCAACCTGCCGGAGAGTTGGAGCATCTTCGTCCAGCCCCACCTCAACGGGCTGCGTCCGGATGTCGTGGTGGCCAACCCGAACGTCGGCGTGGTCGTCTTCGAGGTGAAGGACTGGCGGCTCGGTTCCTACTGCGCCCAAGGAGACCGCCTGATCGGGAGATCCGCCGACCAAGAGTGGGAGGCGCAGAACCCGATCCTGAAGGCCCGCATCTACGCCGCCCATATCTACGAGTGCTTTCTGGCCGGTCGGGAGGCGGAGGGAGAGCCGCGCGGCTCCTACAAGCCCCAGAAGATCTGTCGCCCCGCGGTCTACTTCCATCGCGCCACCACCGACGAAGTTCACGATCTCTTGGAACCGTGGCTGGGTGAGGAGGACATCGTGTTCGGTCGCGACTGGCTTGACCGCCAGCGCCTGCAGCAGATCGTTCCGTCGTGCTACCACAAGCGGCGGCAGGGGATGGACGAGACCACCTCCGAGGCCATCGCCAGGTTGGTCGGGCACCTCAAGCCGCCTCACCACTTCATCGAGCAGCAACGACCGTTGCCGATGCCCGACCGTGTGCAGGAACCGAAGGCCGTTCCGGGACAGGGCTTCCATCGGATCCGGGGGCCGGTGGGCTGCGGCAAATCGTTCGTGCTCGTGCACCGGGCCCTGCGAGCGAACCACGAGGGCCGCGAGGTGTTGGTCGTCAGCCACAACGTCACGATGTCCCACTGGCTCCACGACCTGATGAGCCGCAGCCCCTACCGGGTCGACAAGCATCGGCTGGGGTGCAACCACTTCCATGCTTGGTGCATCCAAACGGCCTCGCAGGCGGGGCTGCTGTGCCGCCTGCCGATCCGCGGAGGATGCGAGCCCGACGTCTTCGGCGACGATGGCGAGTCGGCTCTCAGCGATGGCAACCTCTTCGACGAAGCCTTCCGGGCCCTGACGGAGCGCTTCGACTCAGGCGCCACCCCGGAGGACCTCAGTCTGCCCCGCTACGGTGGAATCTACGTCGACGAGGTTCAAGACTTCGAGACACGCTGGCTGGACCTTCTGGCGCGCTTTCTGGATCAGGACGGAGAGATGGTCATCGTCGCGGACCAGAGGCAGAACCTCTACGGCCGGGAGGGCGGTCGAGACGTTCCCGATCGCGGCCCGCGGGTGTGCCGGTTCCGCGGAAGGTGGATCCAGCTCGGATCGAGGTCCTACCGGCTGCCGTGGCGCGCAGCCCTTTTCCTCGAGGCGTTCTCACAAGCGACCGGCTTGGGAGACGACGAGGATGAGCCGATCCAACCGAGGATGGAGCCGACGCTGGAGGGCACCGAGCACGAGCTCTTCGGCTGGATCCGTGCCAGGGACAACGAAGAGGCGCTCGAGCTGCTCGCCGAGACCATCCGCTGGTTCCAGGAGTTCCACCCGAGCGACGTGTGCGTGCTCGTCCCCACCCACGGCTGGGGTCTGCGCGCCTTCGAGAGGATCAAGGGCGACTTCGGGCCGATCGTGCACGTGTTCTCCACGGATGGCAGGGAACGCCAGGCGCGCAAGAAAGCCTTCTGGAAGGGCCGCGGCGAACTGAAGATGTGCACCATCCACAGCTTCAAGGGATGGCAGATCGAGAACGTGGTGCTGCTGTGGCCCTCCCCTCTGCCGGGCGACGGCTACCCCGATGCGGTTCGCCACCGGCTGTTCTACAGCGCGGCTTCGCGCGCACTTCGGAACCTCTTCGTGATCAACGCAGACCGCGGATACGATCCGCTGCTCCGGCTCGGCGAACATTTGGGGGAGCTGAAGGCGGGATCGTCGGAGCCAGGCCAATCCGGTCGACCCATTAGACCCAATCTAAAACGATTCTGAATCCACACACTCTGGTCTCGCGTCTTGCCACTAGGAGATCGCTCCGAGGAGAAACCGAAGCATGAGCCAGAACCAACCCGTGATTCAAGCGCTGATCCAGGTGCTTGCCGACACCTACGCCATGATGACGAAGACCCAGCACCACCATTGGAACGTGGAGGGCCCGAGGTTTAAGGAGCTGCACGACCAGTTCCAGCTGCTGTACGAGGCGCACTTCCTGCAGGTCGACGAGCTGGCCGAGCGCATCCGGGCGCTCGGTGGGTACCCGCCCGGAACGCTGCAGGAGTTCGCGCAGATCAGCTCGGTCCGCGAATCCCCCGGCCTCCGTGGCGAGGATGCGATGGTCCGGGACCTCGTCGACGGCTACGAGGCCTTGATCGCTGACTTGCGGCGGCTCTGGAAAGCCACCGACGAGCACGGCGATCCGGTCACCCAAGGCATCGCGGAGTCGCTGATCCTTGCCCATGAGAAGACCGTTTGGATGCTGCGCAGCATGCTGAAGGCCTGAGAGACCGCGAACCCGAGCATCGTTCGCCCCGCCGGCTGGTAACCTGCCGCGGGGTGAATCGTTCATGAACATCAGCATCGCCTCCTTCTCGTTCCATGGCGCCCTCGCCGAGGGCACCATCGACGTCTTCGGGTACCTCGAAGCCTGTCGCTACCGGTACCACCTCCTTACCGCTGACATCTGGAACGGCCTGCTCGGCTCCGACGTCGAGGTTCAGCTCGACGAGGACCGCCTGCGCAAGGTCCGGCAAGCGATGGACGAGCGCGACCTGGTGTGCGTCAACTACCACGCGGACGGCTGCCACGTTTGGGAGGACGATCCCGAGGTCCGCGCCCGCCATCGCCAGCTGGCGGAGCGGCACCTGAGGGCCGCCGAGATCCTCGGCGCGAGGACCGTCCGGATCGACACCGGCGGGCGCGACCGCCACTGGACCGACGAGCAGTTCGGCGCCATCGTCGAGGCGTTCCAGGCCTTCTGCAAACGAGCCGAGGACGGCGGCTACAAGGTCGGGCCGGAAACGCACTGGGGCGCCGAGAACTACCCCGACAACATGCTGAAGCTGCACCAGGCGGTCGGCTCGCCGGCGTTCGGCATCCTGCTCCACATGGGCAAGGACACGTGGAACACGCCCGACGACTATGACCGGGCTCTGGCGCCGATCGCGATCCACACCCACATCGACCAGAAGACCACGTACTCAAGGGTTGACCAGGCTCTGGCGATCCTTCTGGAGTGCGGGTACACGGGCGTGCTCGGCGTGGAGCACCACACGGGAAAGAACGAGTTCGCCGAGGTCGAGGCGCAGCTCGCGCCCGTTCGGCGCGCCGTGCAGCACGCGCGGACTGGCCGAGGCGAGGGATACCGCGGCAACCCGCTGCTCGATCCGGTGAGCGAGCGCTCGCACAACCGCTGAGCGCCCGGCGGGAGACGGAGACGGGGTCAGCGCGGGGGGAAGTGAAGAATTCTACCGTACAGCTCGTAGTGCGCCCCGTCTCCACGGAAAACCATGTCGATCGGAACGCCCCTGTCTCCGGCCAGGACAAGCTGCTCCAGCGAAACCACGATCGTCGCCACGCCGATCAAGTCGTCGGGATCAGCCAACGAAGCCCATCGTTTGAACGGATTGGTTTCAACGCTTGCGCTGGTCCCGAAGTTGCGTAGGAGGGGCTCCGCCGCCGCTTGGACCGTTTCCCTAAGCCTCTCGGGATTCTCACCCGGCGGTACGGAGCGCACTCGCTCCTCGATGTAGAACCGGATGCCACCCTCCAAGAGGAGCATCAGGCTCGGACTCTCGGACGTGGGCGTGGCATCCTCCTCGAGCCAAAACACGGTGAGCACGACCAGCGTGTTCTTCTGGGCATCGGCAAGACGATCGGAAGAGACCGGAGTGAGCGCCGCCTCTGCAGAGAGGGCGGGAGGGACATCTCGAGCGACCCCCGATCGGACTCGCTTCGCGGCAAGATTGCCCGTCGCCCCGGTCTGCCACGCGCTCCTCACAACTGCTTCCCTCGGCTGGTCCGGCCTATACTGCGGACCATCCAGAACGTGCAGGAAAGCCAGAAGATAGGGCTCGTCTCCATCGGAAAAGGCGCCGTCCTCCTGTGCTTTGACTGCCCGGAATCGATCCAGCAGGATGCGCACCCGATGCGGACCGCGCGCGTCCTGAGCGGGAGGCTGGTAGCGAATGATCACGGCGTTCGAAGCGACCGAGCGGCCACCCACCCCGACGAACCACACCCGGTGTTCGCTGGGCCTGCCTGGCTGCAACCCCTTCAGCCGCGCCAGTGGAAGGTCGATCAGCCGCTGCATCCCGCGAAGGGGATTGACCGGAGGCACCGCGAACCGGGTCTCGGCTGCATCGGCGAGCCGAAACACTCCGCCGCTCTTCGCCACATCCAGCATGGTGATCCTCGTCGAGTCAGGTGGCACCCTCTTGAGCCGGAAGACCAGCGTGGAATCAACGCTCGGAACCGCAAGATCCGCTGAAAAGTTTGGCGATCCAAAGGCGCTTGGCTTGACCGCGACGTCCACCTCGAAAGCCTCAGCCAAGCACGCCTGGGCCGTCGCGAAGGCCAGGCAGACGGTTGCACGCGCAAGCCGCAGGATAGCCACAGACACATATTGCGGGCAGCATCGGCCCTCCAACGAGGATTTGGACCCAATGCGAGCGCGCCGACGAGGCTCGCAGACGGATCTGGTTCGCTATCCCCCGGGCTGCGGGCGGTACCGACAGCGAGGACTCGCCTTCCTCTCCCCTTGGGCACTGTCTGGACCGAGGGTGAGTCAACCACCATCGGCGTGCCCGCAGTGCGCGCGCCCACTGGGCACAGTCCACATCTGGGGGGCACTGGTCCGCCGCTCCCTCAGTCGGACTCCCACCTTAGCCCCGGACCACGGCTGCGTCAGTTCAACCGTATCCGGCCTACGCCGCTGGATCCATCGGCTTGCGCACCATGACGGTGCCACTGAAGCCGAGGTTGCGGAGGCGCTCGAGCAAGGTCTCGCTGACCGTGGCCCCCTTCGCCACCAGAAGGTCCCCATAGGCACCCACCAGGTCCTCCGTCAGGACCATTCCCGGTCTGAGATCCTCCAGCAGCACCGGAAAGCCGACGTCCCGGAGGGCGTCCGGGCACAGATCCCGTTCGGCTGCCTCGAAGACGCGGGGATCGTAGGCGCCGGCATTGCGCCTCATGACGAAAAACGCCCGCTTCAGGTCCAGGCCGCGCGACTCGAGGTCCGCAAGGTCGCCCAGCACGCGCAGAATTCTTGAACCGATCGGAATCTCTTCTCCGCTGGGGCAGTCCTGGTCGCCGATGGGACGGTAGCTGCATCGCTGCAGCCGGATGATCTCCGCCACCCGTTCGAGCCTCGGAATCTGGCTGAGGATGTTCGCACCCAGCAGCGGAGTCCGGCTCAGGATGCGCTTCTCGTAGTCCGTGAGCGGCATGTCGCGCCGCACTTTGTGGAGCAGTTCGGGTGGCACCGCCACGATGCCGATCTGCGCGAAGAGCGCGGCCAGCTCGATCATCCAAGGTTCCGGGGCATCCAGCATCCTAGCCACGAGCTTTGCCCGCTCCTCGAGCTGCTGGCACCGCCCGAAGCCCTCCGGGTGCAGCATGGAGAGGATTTCCACCAACACCCGGACCGCCCCTGCAAGCGTCTTCTCCAGCAGCTCCTTCTCCGCCACGATCAGATCGTGCTGGCGACCGCAGGCCTCGATGGCCTCCGCGAGCTGCTCGGTGTCGACGGGCTTGTTCAGGAACCGGAAGATCGCTCCGCGGTTGATCGCTTGCACCGCCGTCATCTGGTCGGCGTTGCCCGTCAGCATCATGCGGACGGTGTCGGGCGCCACTTCTCGGACGCGCTCCAAGAACTGGATGCCGTCCATTTCGGGCATCCGCATATCGGACACCACGACATCGAAGGGGCCCTCCGCCTCGATGCACTCCAAACCCTCCGGCCCTCCGCAGGTCGAAGCGCTTGCGAAGCTGCCGCTGAAGCGCGTCCAGCAGATTCTGCTCGTCGTCGACTACGAGTACCTTGCGCTTCATCAGCTCGCCTCCGCCAGGCGGTCCCTTAGAACGTTGTTCCCGATCTCGGTCCATTTCGCAAGCTTCGCGGCCAGGCAGGAGCGCTCGAAGTGGTCTTGCGCGAATCCCGCACGCTGCAAGTCGACGCCGAGAGCGGTCGCTCGTTCCAAACAGTCGCTGAAGTGGACGATTGGAACGAGCGGCGAGGCGTCGACACCCCCGTTCTCCGGCCTGTGGTGGTAGGCGACGGCCTCGACGGTGTCCTGGGGGAAAGCCCACAGGCCCAGCAGATGGGCGCCCAGTTCGGCGTGACTCACCCCGAGCACCCGGTACTCCGCGTCCCATGGGGAACCTCCGTCCGATCGCGCCGCGTCCACGCATTGGCGGTACCGTCCTGGCACGACGCACGCCATGAGCACGCGGCCGATGTCGTGGAGCATCCCTGAAAGGAGCGCTTGCGAGGCCAGCGCCCGGTCCAGCCCCTCGGCCTGGGCGATCTTCCGTGCGATGGATCCGGTGAGCAGACCGTCCTGGTGGAGCGAGTCCACGTTCAGGTGTTTCACGCTCTCTTGGGGGAACTGCCGGAAGAAGTGCACCGCCGTGACCAGGGCGCGGACCGTGTCCAAGCCGAGCAGCGCCGCGGCATCCCTTGGACTGGTGACCGTCCGCGGAGCGCCGAAGAAGGCGCTGTTCACCATGTGCAGGACCTTAGCCGTCATGCCGATGTCCTGTTCGATGATCTCGGAGACCCGGGCGATCGAAGGCTCCGGCTTGTCCAGCTCCTGCAACAGCTGGTGGTAGTGGGCCGGCAGGGTCGGCATGGAACCGATGTTGCTCACGACCGCCCTCAGCTCGTTCGAGCCAAGCACCTCCCGAAGCCTCGGGGCGCGCCCGATGGCCTGGCGCAGCTCGTCCGGGTTGCAGGGCTTGGCGAGGAACTGGTGCGCGGCGTTGGCGGAGTTCAGCGCCGTGTCGCGGTCGGTCTGGCCCGTGAGCACGAACCGGATCGCCTCGGGACGGATCTTGCGCACCTCCTCCAACAGCGCGACGCCGTCCATCTTCGGCACCCTCATGTCCGTCACGATCACGTCGTAGGGCTGCTCGCGGACCTTCTCCAAGGCCTCCTCCGGCCCCAAGGCGAAGTCCATGGCCCAACGCTCCCGTTCCGACCGCAGCAACCGCCTCAGACCATCGAGAATGTTTGGCTCGTCGTCCACGAAGAGGATGCGCGTCTTGCTCATGCCGCTTCTCCCTGCTGGCTCGCCTTGGACTCAGTGTCGTAGGCCACGGGAATCTGCACGCGGAAAGTCGTCCCGCGCCCTACTTCAGACTCGAAGAAGATCCGCCCTCCGTGTTTGGCGACCACGTTGTAGGCGATCGAGAGGCCCTGCCCGGTCCCCTTTCCCACCGGCTTCGTGGTGAAGAACGGATCGAACACCTTGTCCCGGATCGAATCGGGAATGCCGCACCCCGTGTCCGAAACCGACACCTCCACCCATCCGTCGCCCATGTTCCGGGTTGCCACCGTGATCCTTCCCTTCCTGTCCGTGCCACCCACCACGTCGGCGATGGCATGGGCCGCGTTCACGATCAGGTTGAGGAAGACCTGGTTCAGCTCTCCGGCGAAGCAGTGGACCACCGGCAGGCTGGGATCCAAGTCCGCCTCCAGTTCGGCGACGTACTTCCACTCGCTCCGCGAGATGTTGATCGTGCTCTCCAGCGCTCGGTTCAGGTCCACCGCCGTCTTCTCCGTCGAGTTCGGGTGGGAAAACTCCTTCATGGCCCGGACGATCGTGGCCACGCGCTGCAGGCCGTCGAGCGACTGCGAAACCGCAGAGGGAATCTGCTCGAAAAGGTAGTCGACGTCGGCCTCCTCCCGAATCTCCAGCAACCGCTCCTTGGCGTCTGATCCGTCACCGGACTCAAGCACGAGCCGCTCCAGGCTGTTCCAGGCCCGCAGGAGGTCCTGGAACGCATCTTGGAGGAACCGAACGTTGTCCGAAACGTACTGCGTGGGCGTGTTGATCTCGTGGGCGATGCCGGCGGCCAGCTGGCCGATGGACTCGAGCTTCTGCGCCTGCATCAGCTGGGTCTCCAGCTGGCGTTGCTCCGTCACATCCACCACGCTCCACAGAAAGCGCCGCTCCTCCTCCGCGCCATCGATGCGTGCGACCGTCACGTCGCAGAAGCGCCGGGCTGCTTCCGGCCCCACGCGCAGACTAGGAAGGCGGAGCGCCTCTCCGGGCTTCAGGACCGCCAGCTTACGCCTCACCTCCGCCGCGTCCCACGCAACGGGCAGATCCCATAGGGTGAACTCTCCTTCGGGAGGCGTCCAGCCCTCGAACAGCGACTCCGCCAGGCTGTTTCAGTGGCAGGTGAGGCCATGCTCGTCGAACACGACCAAGGCTGCTGGAATCGCTCCAAGGAGCTCCGAGAGCTGCCGATGGGTCTGTCGCGCCGACTCCTCGAAGAGCCAACGATCCGTGGCGTCCCGCAGGAACAGCGTCCAGCGCACACCCTCGTCCGTCTCCAGACGCGTCGCTCCGACCTCCACGCGAATGGGCGCACCATTCCTCCGGGTAGCCAGGAGCAACGTCGGCCTCAAGACCGGTTCGCCCCCAGCATCCTCCGCCCAAAGGCGCTCCAGCGCCTCAGGAAGGCCCTCCGGGAAGAGGAGTTCGCGGACCGTGCGACCGTGAGCCTCGAAGATCGTCCAACCGAACAGAGACTCGGCCATGGCGTTCCACGTGAGCACCCGACCCACTCGATCGGTGGTGAGGATGCCCTCCAACGCCGACTCGACGATCTGCCGATGGATCCTCTCGCTCTCGGACAGCCTCTCCGCGGTCTGAATCCGGTCGGAGATGTCCTCTGCAACGAGCACGGCGATCGGCCTGCCGGAGGGGCCGTGCGTCTGGCGGCTGCCATGGACCTCCAAGGTACCGAGGACGCCTTCCTCCTGGCGATAGGCGACCAGCAGGTGAAGAGGGTCTCCGGTTCCCAAGAGGCGCCGGATTCCATCCAGGAGCGCCTTGCGGTCCGCTTCGACGAGCGCCGCGAGCCAGCTTCGGCTTCGTTCGGGCGCGATCGCTTCCCCGTTTGAGCCGCAGGGCCAAGCGGAGTTGACGAACACGGCCTCACTTTCCGTGTCCACCACCGCGACTGGCAGCGGCAACGACTGAAGGAGGCTGTACCAACGCTCGGCCGCGTCAGCCCACCTCCGTTCCGACTCCCTTCTGTCGCGGACATCCCTCGCCACGCCCAGGAAGACCGTTTCGCCGAGGGAGCGCAGCACGCTGACGGACAGCTCCACGGGGATCGCCTCGCCGCCCTTCGCCATGATCTCGATCTCGGCCTTCTTCCCGACCGCCTTGGGCATTCCGGTGTCCAGGTAGCGTCGGATCGCCCGCTTGTGGTCCACGGGCGTCGGGTGGGGAGCGATCGCATCCACGGGCGAGCCCACCAGCTCGCTGGCCTGCCACCCGAACAAGGCCTCGAAGGCGGGGTTCACCGCGAGGATCCGCGCGTCTTCCCCAATCACCACGATGGGATCGACGACGCTCTCGAACAGAGGCCCCCAGGCGCTCTCTCTCGGCTCCTTGGCGATAGCGTCCCTTGCCACGGAGCAGGCGCCCTCCTCTGAGGCGCTCCTAGGAAGGCCGCTGTCAACCTTCGATTCTCTGTTGCCTTCGGCGCTCCAAGCCATGGAAACTCCGGCTGAGTTTGGTGTCTTCGAAAACGGTTCGGTTTCGATCCTATGATCGGCAGAACGGCCGCGATCCGGACAGATTTGCGTCGAAAGTCGCAGTTTCGACACGTTGAACCGTCACGAGTGCCAGCCTCGGGAGACCAAGGACCCGCGAGCCGCGGCGAGACCCCACGAAAGAGCTTGCACCAAGGCAGGACGCCCCGACCTCTTTCCGAACGGGACCCCTCGCTCCGATGGGGTAAACCCGTGCACTTGGAGTCGAAGCGAAGATGGCGAAAGTCAAGGCGACCAACCCTGTGGTGGAACTCGACGGCGACGAGATGACCCGCGTGATCTGGGCGATGATCAAGCATCGGCTGATCCTTCCCTACGTGGATTTGCCGATCGAGTACTACGATCTCAGCATCCAGAACCGCGACGCCACCGAGGACCGCGTCACCATCGAGGCCGCGAGGGCCATCCAGCGGTGCGGGGTCGGCATCAAGTGCGCCACGATCACCCCCGACGAGGCCCGCGTCCGCGAGTTCGGCCTCAAAAAGATGTGGAAGTCCCCCAACGGGACGATCCGCAACATCATCGGCGGCACAGTGTTCCGGGAGCCGATCGTCTGCCGGAATGTGCCGCGGCTCGTTCCGAGCTGGACGAAGCCTATCGTAATCGGGCGCCACGCTTTCGGAGACCAGTACCGCGCCACCGACTTCCGCGTCACCGCCAAAGGGCGGCTGCGGATCGTCTTCGAGCCGGAGGACGGCGGCGAGCCCATCGAGCACGAGGTGTACCGATTCGAAGGGGGCGGCGTGGCTCTGGCGATGTACAACACCGACGACTCGATCCGCGACTTCGCCCGCAGCTGCCTGAACTACGGCCTGAACCGCCGTCTGCCGGTGTACCTGTCCACGAAGAACACGATCCTCAAGGCCTACGACGGCCGGTTCAAGGACATCTTCCAGGAGGTGTTTGAAAGCGAGTTCAGCGAGAAGTTCGCCGCCGAGGGCCTGGAATACCAGCACCGGCTGATCGACGACATGGTCGCCTATTCGATGAAGTCCAGCGGCGGCTTCCTGTGGGCCTGCAAGAACTACGACGGCGACGTCCAGTCCGACTCCGTGGCGCAGGGCTTCGGATCGCTCGGGCTGATGACGAGCGTGCTGATGACGGCCGACGGCAAGACGGTGGAGACGGAGGCCGCGCACGGCACCGTGACCCGCCACTATCGCCTCTACCAGCAGGGCAAGGAGACCTCCACCAACCCGATCGCCTCGATCTTCGCCTGGAGCCGAGGACTCTGGTACCGGGGCGAGTTCGACGGCAACGAAGAGCTGAAGCGGTTCGCCGAGACGCTGGAGCGGGTGTGCGTGGAGACGGTGGAGTCCGGCAAGATGACCAAGGACTTGGCGCTCTGCGTGCACGGGGACAAGGTGCAGCGCTCGGACTACCTCTCGACCGAGGAGTTCATGGACGCCGTCGCAGACGCCCTGGCGGCTGCCTGGAACGCCTGAAGCTTACGGCACCAAGCGCCGCGGGGGCGGCCCGTTCGGGCCGCCCCCGCTCCGTTTGCGGACTCCCGACGGATCAGTAGTCCATGTCGCCCATGCCCGGCGTGGGCGGCGTGTTCTTCTTCGGCTCGGGCTTCTCCACCACCAACGCCTCGGTGGTCAGCACCAAGCCGGCGATCGACGCCGCGTTCTGCAGCGTGGACCGGGTGACCTTGGCGGGGTCGACGATGCCGGCCGCCACCATGTCCACGATCTCGCCCGTTACGGCGTTCAGGCCGTGGCCCTCCGGCGCGGCCTTCACGCGCTCCACGATGACCGACCCCTCCAAGCCCGCGTTGCTGGCGATGGTGCGCAGCGGCTCCTCCAGAGCCCGCTTCACGATCTGCACGCCCGTCAGCTCGTCGCCGGTCAGGCCGGTGTTCTCCAGAGCCTTGGCCGCGGCCAGCAGCGTCACGCCGCCGCCCGGAACGATTCCCTCCTCGACCGCCGCGCGCGTGGCCGACAGGGCGTCCTCGTACCGGTGCTTCTTCTCCTTCAGCTCGGTCTCCGTGCTGGCGCCGACCTTGATCACCGCAACGCCGCCGCTCAGCTTGGCCAGGCGCTCCTGGAGCTTCTCGCGGTCGTAGTTGCTGTCGGTCTTCTCGATCTCGGCCTTGATCTGGTTGATCCGGCCCATCACGTCTTCCTTGCTGCCGGCGCCCTCGATGATCGTCGTGTCCTCCTTGGTGATCACGACCTTCTTCGCGGTGCCGAGCATGTCGACCGTGACGTTCTCCAGCTTGGTGCCGAGGTCCTCGCTGATGAACTTGCCCTTCGTCAGGATGGCGATGTCCTGCAGCATCGCCTTGCGGCGATCGCCGAAGCCGGGAGCCTTCACCGCCGCGATCTGCAGCACGCCCCGGATCTTGTTCAGCACGATGGTCGCCAGGGCGTCGCCCTCCACGTCCTCGGCGATGATCAGGATCGGCCTGCGGGTCTGGGCGGCGCGCTCCAGGAACGGCAGCAGGTCCTGCGCGTTGCTGATCTTCTTCTCGTTGATCAGGATCAGCGGGCTCTCCAGCACCGCCTCCATGCGCTCGGGGTCCGTCACGAAGTACGGGCTGATGTAGCCGCGGTCGAACTGCATGCCCTCCACGACCTCGAGCGTCGTGTCGCGGCCCTTGCTCTCCTCCACGGTGATCACGCCGTCCTTGCCGACCTTGTCCATCGCCTCGGACACGTGCTTGCCGATCTCCTCGTCGTTGCCCGCGATGGAGGCGACGAACGCGACCTGCTCCTTGTCCTTGATCGGCTTCGCGATCTTCTTGATCTCGCTGACGGCCAGCTCGACGGCGCGGTCGATGCCCCGCTTCACGGCGATCGGGTTGCCGCCGGCCGCCACATAGCGCAGACCCTCGGTCACGATCGCTTGGGCCAGCACCGTCGCGGTGGTCGTGCCGTCGCCGGCGATGTCGTTGGTCTTGGACGCGACCTCCTTGCAGAGCTGGGCGCCCATGTTCTCATACGGGTCCTCCAGCTCGATCTCCTTGGCGACCGTCACGCCGTCCTTGGTGATCGTCGGGCTGCCCCACTTCTTGTCCAGAACGACGTTGCGCCCGCGAGGGCCAAGGGTGACCTTCACGGCGTCGGCGACCTTGTTCACGCCACGCTCCAGAGCTCGGCGGGCGTTCTCATCATACAGCAGTTGCTTCGCAGGCATCTCTCAGAACCTCCTTTGACTTCCTTCTCGCTCGTTCGTCCTCAGCCGAGGATCGCGTAGATCTGATCCTCGTCCAGGATCACGTACTCCTTGCCGTCGACGGTGACCTCGTTCCCGCCGTACTTGCTGAACAGCACCCGGTCGCCGGGCTTGACGCTGAGCTTGTTCCGCTCGCCGTTGTCCAGCATGCGGCCCTCGCCCACCGCGATCACCTTGCCCTCCTGGGGCTTCTTCTTGGCGGTGTCGGGCAGGTAGATGCCGCTCGCGGTCTTCTCCTCGGCCTCGACGGGCTCCACCACAACCTTGTCTCCCAACGGTTTCAGATTCGCCATAGCGTCTCGTCCTCTCAACGTTCTCGAACCGCCTCGTTGGCACTCGAGGCGTTTGTCTGCTAGATTATGACTCGCGCGAGCCGGCCTGTCAACGGGTTTTGGCAGAAAAGGGGACCGAGTGCCAAGGCACTGAGGATCGGTGGCACGCGCGCCGATCATCCCATTGGAGGCCGAACGTGTCCGTCGATTGGAAAGCCGTCTCTCTGGGAGGCCTGGTGGCGCTCGTGACGATGCCGTCGTTTCTGAGGCCCGAGCTGTGGGTGCCCGCGGCCTGCGCGTGCCTCCTGGCGTGGATGGGCTGGCGAATGCTCCACCGCCCCAGCGCCGGGGAGGTCATCGGGCTGAACCCGGAGAGGACGGAGCGGAAGGATCGGGCCGCCTAGGCCCAAGGACCGTAGCGAACGCCGAGCTCCCTCAGGAGCGCCTCGAACGCCTTGAGCCTCCGCTCGAAGTCGGGCCAGCTCTTGCCCTGCTTGGGAGTCCAAAGGCATTCGGCGATGGCGGCCTTGCGGGGCCAGATCTGCCGATCCATGTCCGCCTCGGTGGGCGTGTGCTCGGTCCACATGTTGCCGCCGCCGCCCAGAACCTTGGCAGCCGCCGCAGCGTCGAGCTCCTCCGGGATCGGGTCGAAGCCGTACGTGTGCTCCACCGGGTACTCGTCGTAGCCGTAGTCCAGATAGCAGTGCGACGTGGGGGTGCTCACGATGTCGTGTCCGTGCCGCGCGGCCTCCAGAGCGACCTCCTTCATCCACCCGCGCCACCACTGCACCGTAGCCGAAGGCGGGAGCCCACCCTCGTGGATCTCGTCCCAGCCGATGAGCCGGCGCCCACGCTCCGCAAGCCAAGCCTCCATCCGTCGGATGAACCAGCTCTGGAGCTCGAACTCGTCCTTGAGGCCCTCCGCGCGGATTCTCGCCTGGCATTTGGGGCAGCTCTGCCAGCGCGCCTTGGGAGCCTCGTCCCCGCCGATGTGCACCCAACCGAAGGGGAACAGCTCCAGGACCTCCTCCAGCACGCCCTGCAGGAACTCGAAGACGGCGTCGTTGCCGGCGCAGTAGATGTCCTCGTAGATGCCCCACTTCGTTCCAACCTCGTACGGACCGCCCGTGCAGCCGAGCTCCGGATACGCCGCCAAGGCCGCCATCGAGTGTCCAGGCATCTCGATCTCCGGCACGACCTCGATGCACCGCTCCTTGGCGTAGCGGACGATGTGCCGGACTTCGTCCTTCGTATAGAAGCCGCCAAAGGTGGAGCCGTCCTCGGCCTTCCTCCATGCGGCCACTTCCATCAAACGCGGATAGCCGTCAATCTGAATCCTCCAGCCTTGGTCCTCCGTGAGGTGCCAATGGAACCGGTTGAGCTTCAGAAGGGCCATGAGGTCCAGGTGCCGCTCGATGTAAGCCACGGAGGGCATATGGCGGCAGCAGTCGAGCATCGACTCCCGCCACGCGAAGCGCGGTTCATCCCGAACGACCATGGCGGGAATGCTCAGCGGCCCAGCCTGTGCGCCGAGGGCGTCCCGCACCAGGCACGCGAGCGTCTGACCGCCGTAGAACAGTCCGGCCTCGCCCAAGGCGCGAACCACGGCGCCCGTCGGCGCGACCAGCAGCTCGTAGCCCTCCTCTCCGAGCGACCCCTCAGCTCCCTCCGGCGAGAAGTGCACCCCGTTCGGCTTGGGATCGGCAGCCTCCTCCGTCGGCAGGCGCCAGCCCATCCATCGCCTCAGCCAGCGGGCGAATCCCTCGGCCGCCTTGCTTCCGGCGGCGCCTTGGAAGGTGACCGGCGTCTTCTCGCTGAGCGGGAGGCTTCCGTCGAGCGGATGTTGGGATGCGGGTTTCGGAATCACGGTGCGGCTCCTTCTGGTGCGCCGAGGCTACCCTATGGCGCTTCCGGCTTCGGCGCCGATCGGTCGACGCCGAACCGCTCCCGGATCTCCCGCTCCTTGGCGGCGTCCTTGAGGCGGCCTCTCTCATCCAAGATGTGCGGCGTGACGAACACCACGAGCTCCGTGTCGATCCGGCTCTTCTTCTTCGTTTGGAACAGCGGGCCGATCAGAGGCAGGTCCCCGAAGAACGGCACCCTGGTGTCCGTGGTGTACTCCTGAGTCTGATTCAGGCCGCCGATGGCGATCGTCTCGCCGTCCTTCACCCGGATCGTGGTCTCAGCCCGACGGGTGGACAGCACCGGCAGGCCGGTTTCGCGATCCAGCTCGCTGATGTTGCTCACCTCGGGAACCAGGGTGACCGTGACCTCGCCGTTTCCTCCGGTCCACGGGCGCACCGAGAGCTTGACCCCCACGTCCACGCCCTGGATCCGCTCCTGCTTTCCGCCGAACGAGTTCACCTCGACCTTGATGAACTTCGTCTCGCCGATGAAGATGTCCGCGCTGCGCCCGTTGATCGCGGCCATCCTCGGCGCGGCATGCACGCGTGCCCTCCCCTCGGCCACCAACGCGGTCAGTTTGGCCTGCAGGTCCGCGGGCGAAGCGCCGACGGTCGCGTACCGGATCTGGCCGTCCCTCGGCTTCACGGAGGCGTTCGCGGAGGCGTCCGTATAGGAGCCGTTCAGTTCGGCCAGCAGGTCGTCCGTGGCCGAGACTTCCACGGCCAGAGCCTCGATCATGATCTGCGGCGGGGCCACATCGATCTTCGCGAAGTCCTCGCGAATCTTGTCCAGCATCGGTCTGGGAGCGGTCACGACCACGGCGTTCTGCGCCTCGTTCACGTGCAGGTAGCTGTAGAGGAACGTCGGCAGGAGCCCGGAGGCCGTCTGAGCCCGAATGGACTTCATTCGGAACGACTCCGTCTCCGACAAGCTGTACGTCGCCAAATCCACCGGCACGCCGTCCGCGAAGAGGAAGCGGTCGCCTTCCTTGCGCATCGCCATGCCGGTGGCCGAGGCCAAGGCCTGCAGCGCCTCCTCCAGCGGCATGTCGCGGAAGGAGACGGACACCTCCCTGCTCTGCACCGAATCGTCCACCACGACGTTCAGACCGGCGCGACGGGCGACCGTGGCCAGCAGCGTCCGCAGGTTCGCCTTCACGGCGTCCACCGAGAGCAGGCCGTCCTCGAACGCGACCGCCAGCGACTGCCGGGCCTTGGTCTCGTCGGCCGCCTCCTGGGCCCCGGAGCGTTCGGCCAGGGTGCGGGAGCTGTTGACGGTGACGATGATGCTCTGCTGGTCGTTCGACCGCTCCACCGAAGTCATCGAGGGTTCGAACATCGCCACGACGATCGTGAGACCAACCCCCTCCTTGGCCCCCTGGGGCACCGAGATCTGGATGTAGCTCACGGGAAACTTGCTCACGTCGATGAAGTTCCGGTTGATCTTCGACTTGGCGTTCGCCAGCTCGATGCGCAACCGCCCCTGCATCCCGCCGTCCTCGCTGTTCGGGCCAAACTCGAGCACCCCGTCGGCCTTGATCAGGATCTGCACCCCGTTGCTGAGCTGTTGGGCCTCGATGGAGGTGACGTTGCAATACGGCCTGTTCTGGGCGAAACCCAGGAGGTAGCCGGCGAACAGGAGCGCGAGGAGGAGAAGGGTTCTCATGGCTGATTAGAAGGGTCGCTGGCGGGAACGACCCGCGCGGTGACGAGAAGGGTGAGTTCAGTCTTCGAACGGATGGTCCGGTGGTAGCGGAACAACCCACCGACCAGCGGCAGGTCGGCGAGAAGCGGCACGCGCACCGTCCGTCGGTCGGCCCGCTCGTCCGAGAGGCCTCCGACCACGGCCGTTGCGCCGTCGGGCAACACCAGGAACGTGTCGGCCGTTCGTTGGGAGACGGTCGGAAGCCCCGTGCCGGGCTCCACCGCGGCGATGCTGGTGATGCTCGGCTGCAGCTGAAGCAGCACGTTGCCTCGGCAGGCGTAACCCGTGGCGCGTAGGCTGGCGCCCAGATCGACAGGGATGACCTTGGCCGTGACCTCGTTGGTGATGCGGTCGACGAATTCGTACTTCGCGAACCGCTGGGAGCCCGCGAAGAGCCGCGCCGGCTGTCCGGCGACGGCCCGCACCACGCTCGTCGCCCGGATGCGAACGGCCTGCTTGGCCTCCAAGTTCCTCAAATGGGTCTCCAGTTGGTCCGGACCACCCAGCCACTGGCCGATGGCGAAGTCCCCCACACCTGGCTCGCCCCGGAACATCGTGGTGCCCTGCTCCGCCCGCCAAGCTGCCAAGGCCTCCCTCGAGCGCTCGTCGAACGTCTCCACCACGATGGTCTTGAACTCCAGCAGCGGCGCAGGCTGATCGAGCGTCTCCAAGTCGCTTCGCAGCTTCCCCAGCATCTCCTCCGGACCGGCAGCAAGCAGAGAGTTGTGCTCCGGGTCGACGGACGTGAACCTCAGAAGGAAGTCCGGCAGGGAGGCTCGGACAACCTCCGGAGCGACGTGGCGGAGCGGCAGGCGCACGAAGCGGCCCGAGAGGTAGGCCTGCCGCGAGCGGACCGTCCCGTCGCCGAGCACCACCCGGGGACCCTGCCGCTCGACCGCGAGGCCGTACGTGCGGCCCAAAGCCTCCAGAACCTCGTCGAACGTGGCCTCCGTCAGGCTCGCGCTGACCCACCGCTCAAGGCCATCCTCCACCAACACCGTCCGCCCCGAGGCGCTGGTCATCGCCCGCGCGAAGTCCTGCAAGGGCGCGTTCACAGACCACACGTCGTAGGTGTCTCCTTGCCTCGCGATGCGCACCTCGGATGGGGCCGCCGCCGGAGGAGGCACCCTCTTCGGCTGGAGCTCCACGTTGCGGTTGGTGGACACCACGATCAGGATCCTCCGCTGGTCGGGCGGCACCTGGATCCGTACGCTCGGTCGATCGGGGTACTGGTTCCAGAAGTTCGGATCGGCTTGAGGCGTCTTGATGGACACCGTGTAGGCCGGCTCGAAGAGCACCACGCGGAGATCGAGCCCGACGCCGTCGACCGAATCGGGCAGGACCGAGGTCTCGACGTGGCTCACCGGAAACTCCCCGACGTCCACGACGTTCCCAATGCGGCTCCGCGCGTTGCGGATGCGGAAGGGCAGGTACGTCACGAAGCGCGGGAACTCATCCCAGCGCCCCATGCTGATCGCCCCGAGGTTCAGGTAATGGCCGAAATCCAGCTCGATGTCCAGTATGCCGTCGGACTGGATGGTCAGCTGCACGCCGTTTGCCAGGCGCCTCACGGAAACGCCGGTGACGTTGCAGTACGGAACGCGCTGGGCCGAGGCGAGCGACCCCAGGAGGAGCATCGCCCACGCGGCCAGTGCGAACCGAATTGCCGTCGCCATGGTCAGCTGTTCACTTCCCCGGTGCGGTGCCCTTTGCGGCGCCCGGGTTGGCCGGCAGGATGCGCGGCGTGATGAACACCACCATCTCCGTCTTGAGCTTCCGCTCGTCGAGCGAACGGAAGAGCTGTCCGATGAGCGGCAGATCTCCAAGCACCGGAATCTTCGTCTGCGTCTTCATGGTCTCGTCCTGCACGAGGCCACCGAGGATCACGGTCTCCCCGTCCCGAACGATCACCGAGGTGTTCGCTTGGCGCGTGCTCTTGTCCGGCAGACCCGTGCGGGGGTCCGGCGCGCCGAGGACGCTGATCTCCGGGCGAATGTCCAGAAGGATGTCCCCGGTTCCTCCCGTCCAAGGAGTAATCCGCAGCCTGACGCCGGCGTCGATCGAGTTGGTCTGCCGGCCGCCCCACTGGTCTCCGCCGATCACCACGGGCGTGCTGATGTACCTCTGCTTGCCGATGAAGATGCTCGCGTCCTGACCGCTCACGGTGGCGATCCTGGGGTTGGCGCGCACCCTGGCCTTGCCCTTCTCCACCAGCGCCCGCAGGTTGGCCTGGAAGCTGTCCGGCAGACCCGAGATCGCCCGATAGAACACCTCTCCGAACGAGGAATCGATCGAACCCTGAACCCCGGCGTTGCTGGCGGCGAGGTTGAGCGCGAACTCCTTCGTCGCAGAGTCCGTGAACTCGACCATCAAGACGTCGATCATGATCTGTGCGGCGGGGATGTCGAACTGGGAGATGTCCTCTCGGAACTTCCTCAGCACGCTCGGCGGCGCCGAGAGGATCACGGAGTTCTGCTCCTGGTTGGTCTTCACGTGGTCCTGAAGGAAAATCGGAAGCAGCGACTTCGCCGTCGGCGCGAGCACGTACTTCGTCCCCACCGCGTCGATGTCGCTCAGGAGGTAGCTGGATGGCCCCTTCGGAATCCCCTCGCTGACCATGAACACCGTGCCGACCAGCTTGCACGCCAGACCGTAGGCGGAAACGATCGCCTCCAGCGCCTCCGTCGGCTTCTTGTCGATCAGGTTCACCGTGACGGTGCGGCGCACCGTGTCGTCCACCATGATCCGAAGTCCGGTCGCCTTGGCGAGCCGCACGAGGACCTCGTGCGCGTCGGCGTTGTCGGCGAAGATCCGAACGCCGTTCGCACCCACCTCGACCTCTACAGACGGTGCTTCCCCAGCCTCCGATCCCCCGCCGAAGGCGGAAGCTACGGTGGCTACGAAAGCAACCAGACACAGGCGCAGCCTCTTCATCCTTGCCAACCTTGATCGGCACCCCGATCGGCCCATCTTGGCACGGGGGAGAGCGACGATGCTGGATGCAGGAACCGACGCTCGCACGACGAATAGTTTGTTCATGAGCCTGTCGAAGCCTCGGATCGTCCTCCCGCTCGAAACCGGCTGGGAGTTCCGCTACGAGTCGATCGACGGACCGGTAGCGGCGCCCAACCAGTGGCGGACCGTTGAGATTCCCCACGACTACTCGATCGAGGACCTGCCTGGGCGATCCAGCCCGTTCGACCCCCAAGCCCCGGGTTCAACCTCCACTGGCTACACCCTCGGCGGGGTCGGTTGGTACCGCATGCGGTTGCAAGCCGATCCCGATTGGCGCGGCCGCACGGTGCGGCTCTTCTTCGACGGCGTGTACCAGGACGCCACGGTCTGGCTGAACGGGAAGGAGCTCTGCAGGCACCCCTACGGCTACACGCCGTTCTTTGTGGACCTCACGGAAAATCTCGACTTCGCGGGCGAGAACGAGCTGCTCGTTCGGACCGACACCAGCGGCAGGCACACGCGCTGGTATTCCGGCAGCGGCATCTATCGCCCCGTCTGGCTCGTCGTTTGTGGGCCCACCGCCTTTGCACCATGGGGACTGCTGGTGGATACCCCGAGCCTGGAGTCGCTGCGGGTGCGCTACCGCATTGAAGGACCCACCGACGGAGCGACCCTCAGGCTGGAGCTTCCCGAGCTCGGAGTGGCACGCACCGTGCCCGCAGCCAGCGAGGGCGCCGAACTGCTCGCGGCGAAGGGCGCCCAAGCCTGGAGTCCGGAGCATCCCAGGCTCTACGACCTTGTCTGCGCGATCGAGCGCGACGGACGGCTTCTGGATCGGCAAACCCTCCGGATCGGATTCCGAACGGTGCACTGGAACTCCGAACAGGGTCTCCTGCTCAACGGCGTGCCCGTGAAGGTGAAGGGAGGCTGCGCCCACCACGACAACGGTTGCCTCGGCGCAAAGGCGTTCCCCCGCGCCGAGGAGCGGCGCGTCCGCCAGATGAGGGAACTGGGCTTCAACGCCGTCCGCACCGCCCACAATCCGCCTTCCACGGCCTTCCTCGACGCCTGCGACCGCCTCGGTCTGATGGTTCTGGACGAAGCGTTCGACCAGTGGACCCGACCCAAGAACCCCGAGGACTACCATCGGTTCTTCAACGAGCACTGGAAGACGGACATCGAGTCGATGGTGCTCCGGGATCACAACCACCCGAGCGTGATCGCCTGGAGCATCGGCAACGAGATCCCCGAGCGCGCCGAGCCCGACGGAGTCGCCATCGCGAAGAGGCTCGTGGCCGCCATCCGAGCGATCGACGAGTCCCGGCCCGTCTCGGCGGGCGTGCACTGCTTCTGGGACCAGCCCGGCCGTCCCTGGAAGGAGATCGACCCCGCGTTCCAGCACCTGGACATCGCGGGCTACAACTACCAGTGGCGCGAGTACGAACCCGACCGCGAGCGCCTGCCCAGCCGCCTCGTGTGGGGCACCGAGTCCTTCCCGAAAGAGTCGTTCGAGTCGTGGATGCCCGTCCTCGACCACCCTTGGGCGATCGGCGACTTCGTTTGGACGGGCTTAGACTACGTGGGCGAAGCGGGCATCGGCCGGTTCCGGCACCCCGGAGAGCCGGACGACTGGGTCGATCCTCAGATCGCCTACACAGTGGCCGGATGCGGCGACATCGACCTGACCGGGGAAATCAGTCCCCAGGGCCTCTACCGCCAGGTCCTGTGGGGCACCGGTCCCGGCATCGAGATCCTTGTGGATTCGGTCCCTGAAGGCGGCGAGGCCTACGAGGTCTCCGGCTGGGGATGGCCGGACGAGCGCGCCAGCTGGACCTGGCCTGGCTGCGAGGGGCGAACCATGACGGTGCGCGTCTACTCGCGCCACGCCCGAATCCTTCTTCTGCTGAACGGCAGGAGCCTGGGCGAAGCCCAGCCAACCAGGGCCTCGCGCTGCACCGCCGAGTTCAAGGTCCCCTACGAGCCGGGCGAACTCGCCGCGGAGGCGCTCGACGCCGTAGGCCGCGTCCTGGAACGCCGGACGCTGGAGACGACAGGTCAGCCCGCTGTGCTGGCCGCGAAGGCCGACCGCACCGAGCTTGCGGCAGACGGACTGGACCTGGCCTTCGTCGAGGTGGAGGTGAACGACGCCTCAGGGCGGCGGTGCCCCCTTGCCTCGCACCTGGTGCGGTTCCGGGTAGAGGGGCCGTTCGTTCTAGAGGGCGTGTGCAACGGCGACATCCGGTCCACGGAGAGCTTCCGGCGTCCTCAACGGCGGGCTTGGCGCGGCCGTTGCCTCGCGGTCCTTCGGTCCACCCGACAGCCCGGCGAGGGCCGGCTGATCGCCGAGGCCGACGGATTGGATCCCTGCGAGGTCGCAGTCCGCTCAGTCCAACCCGGCTCGTAGGCTGGGCGTCGTCGGGTCCGCAACGTCCGCCAGGGTCGTGTTCCGAAAGGTCTCCTCGATCGGTCAGCAAGCCTCGTCGAAGCGCCGCTGCACGGGGGGCAGTACGCCTCCTCGTTTCGCGCAGCCGCTTGACGCGCTGAGCTGCCGCGCCAGTGACCGAGTCGTCTCGGCCCGTGAGGCGCTGGAGGGCGCGAGGTTACGGGGAGGCCAAACCGAAGAGGCCTCCTCGGCGCGCCGGCCCTGCAGCCCCTCGGGGTGGTATAACGCCAGCCGTGCCCCAGGTGTCGCTCCCTCCGTCGCCCCCAGCCGAGGAACGGCAGCTGGCGCGGGATTGGCGGCTCTTCATCGCCGCCACGTTCCTGTTCGGTTTCGGGTTCGCCGTGTACAACGGCGTCTTCCAGAACTTCATTCGCGAGGTTCTGCGGGCCGGTCCGAAGCACCTGGGGCTCGTCGAGTCGCTCCGGGAGGTCCCCGGCCTGCTGACCGCCCTGCTGGCCGGCACCTTGGTCGCACTCGCCGAGTCGAGGGTCGCCGCGGTGGGGTTGGCCATCGCCGGCATCGGGATCGCGGCGACTGGGGTGGCTGGTTCGATCCCGTCTCTCATCCTGATCAGCGTCTTCTGGTCGATCGGCTTCCACGTGTTCTCCACGGTGCAGAGCGCGATCACCTTGGCGCTGGCGAGGGGCCGGGAGGGAGGCAGGCATCTCGGCAAGATGGCGGCGGTCGGGGCGAGCTCCACGATCGCGGGCTTGGGCGCCGCGCTGCTAGTGCGCTCGTTCTTCCCGCGGCTCGCCTATCCCGTGTACTTCTTCGCTGCGGGCGCGCTCATCCTCGCCGCGGGCTGCCTGTTCCTCGGGCTGTCCCACCACGCGGCCGGCCTTCCGCGGCAACCGATCGTGTTCCGCCGGGAATACGGACTCTACTATCTGCTGACCTTTCTGGAGGGATGCCGACGGCAGGTCTTCTCCACCTTCGCCACGTTCACGCTGATCGCGGTCTACAAGACACCCCTCGCGCCGATGTTGGCGCTGCAGTTCGTGAACTCCATCCTGATCTCCATCACGGCCCCGCGCATCGGCCGCGTCGTGGACCGCCTCGGCGAGCGCAAGCCGCTGATGGCCTACGCGATCGCCCTGACCCTCGTGTTCGTCGGTTACGCCACCATCCGGCTTCCCGGCGTCCTGTACGCCCTGTATCTGATCGACAACGTCCTCTTCTCGTTCTCCGTCGGCTTCACGACGTACCTGCACCGGATTGTGCGCCCGGCCGACCTCACGCCGTCGCTCGCCATGGGCACTACGATGAACCACATCGCGGCCGTGGTCGTCCCCATCGGCGGCGCTCTGCTCTGGGAGTACACCGCCAACTACCAGGTGCCGTTCTGGGTGGGTGCCGCAGTGGCGCTCGTCTCGCTCTGGTCCACGAACCGACTGCCCGATCGCCCTCCTCCTCCGAGGGGTGCAGACTGAGGCAGCCAATCTTCCGGCCCAGACGTCTTTCGTCGGCCGCGCAGCCTAAATCGTGCAACCAAGGGACCGCACGACGAATGCGACACGCGCCACAGACTACACTCGGCCAAATGGCAGGCTGTGCCAGCCGTCCCGTCGGCCCTTGCTCGCAGCGCCTGCATTACTCGCAGCACATGGAGGCAATCCGTCGCAAAGACCGCCCGGTGTACAGCAAGCCTCGTGTCTCGTGATACATCGCCTTCCAGCGATGACCCTTCACGCAGTCGTCCGCAGGCTGACCGTCGTCGCCGATCGCCTCGAACCATCCCCCGAACTGCGCGTCCAGCTGACGCGTGCGAATCCACTCCCAAAGGCGGGCGGCAGGCTCCAGGTAGGTCGAGTCCGCCTCCTCTGCCAAGCGAGCCAGCCCATAGAGGCACTCCGCCTGCACCCACCAGACCTTTGGCTGCCTCCGCGCGCCGCCGTCGAGAGTTCCCGAGCCCCAGAACGCGCCGGCCGAATCGTCCCATCCCTCGCGGAGCGCGTGGTCCACGAGGCGCCGCGCGAGCCCCTCGGCCTCCTCGCGACCGACCACACCCTCGGCGAACCGCGTGGCGTCCAGCACCAGATGCGCCGTCTCCACGTCGTGACCGTAGGCGATCTCCCCGTCGATCGGACGGTTGTCCAAATCCACCCAGGCCAAGAAGGTGCCGCGATCCACAAGGAGGTGCCGAACCATCCAGTCGAGCACCCGCCTGGCGGAGGCTGCCACGCTGGGGTCAGGCCAAACGCGCGCCAGCTCGATGAACGCCTCGAAGAGATGCATCGCGGAGTTATGCGTTCGCCTTGGCCGATAGTGCCCCCTTGGGCTGAGCACCGGCGTTCCGTCGGGCAGAGCCAGCTCGTAGTAGCCTCCCCGCTCCGCATCCCACAGATGGGTTTCGATCCATCGGTGCGTTTGCCTGGCGAGATCCAGGGCCGCGCCGCTCTCGTCGACCCGGGCCGCGGCGCTCAGGCCGAATAGGGCGAACGCCAGCGGGTAGGCGGCCTGAAGCTCGGCGTCCTCGCTGAGGGCGTTCCCTGCCGGATCGGTGCTCGTCCGGAACATTCCGCCGCGATCCGATCGCATGCGGGCCAGCATCTCCAGACCGTGCCTCACGATCTCAAGCAACTCGTCCTTGCGGTTTGGCCACGCCTCGGCCAGCGTCGCCGCAGACCAGACGACCCGCGATTGGAAGACGAGAAAGCGGTCCTCCTCGCCGACCGGCTGCCAGCGACGGTCGTACCCTTGATGGAAGCCTCCGGCCGGATGGATGCACCGCGGAAACCAGAGGTCGATGAGATCCTTCGCGAGGCTCGCTTCCAGCTCCTCAGCCCAGGCGAGCGCGGCCTCCCCCCTCATGGCAACCGCACCCTCCCTTCCAGGCGCTTGTCGGCGCTTGAGCCGCCAACCCAGATCGTGTACGTTCCCGGATCCAGCACCCAGCCGCCGCGCTGCGTGTCCCATCGTTCGAAGGCTCGCCGATCCAGACTCACGGAGACGAACGCGGCCTCGCCGGGCTTCAGGGAAACCTTGGCGAAACCCTTCAGCTCCTTGACCGGCCGGTCCGTGGCTCCCTTCGGCGGAATCACGTAGACCTGCGCCGCCTCCTTGCCGGGCCGTTGCCCCGCGTTTCGCACGCGGAACCGAAACGCCACCCGCTCTCCCTGCCGCCGAACGGCGAGGTCCGAGTAGTCGAACCGCGTGTAGGAAAGTCCGAAGCCGAACGGAAACAGCGGCTTGGCGATTCCGCGGTCGAAGAACCGGTAGCCAACGTTCAGCCCCTCCTCGTAGCGCACGACGCCGTCCTTGCCCGGGTAGTTGCGCAGGGCCGGCAGATCGCTCAGACGACGCTCCCACGAGGAAGGCAGCTTGCCGCTCGGGTTCGTGATGCCCAGGAGGATCTCCGCCAGAGCCGTTCCGCCCTCCTGGCCCGGGTACCAAGCCTGCAGCAACCCCTTGCACCGCCCGATCCAGGACTCGGTCTCCACCCCGGCACCCGAGTTCACCACGACGATCACGTTCCGGTTGAGCCTAGCGGCCTCGTAGATCGCCCGACGCTGACCTTCGGGAAGTTCGTAGGGACGGTCCCAACCCTCTCCCTCCGAGCTCGGCCCGAAGCCCACCGCGACCACCACGGCGTCCGCGCCGCGCACCAGCCGCTCCTCGTCCGCCAAGAGGTACGAGGAGGGCTCCGGCCACCAGCCGAACCGCAGGACCGCGAGTCCCTGGTTCTCGTAGTACCGAATCTCCAACTCGTAGGACCTCCCGGCCTCCAGCCGCACCTTCTTGGTTTCCCGCTTGGCTCCGTGGTCGCTCCAATCCTCGATCACGGGCTTTCCGTCCAGCAGCACCGCCACGCCGTCGTCCGACTCCGTGCCCAGGATGTAGACACCCGTCTTGGCCGGTTCGATCCGGGCTCGGACGCGCACGCTGAACCGGTCCTTGGGGCCGTCCGCCACGGGCCCGCTCTCCCCCCAGTCGAAGTCGATGCGCTCCCAAGACCGCGCCGCCAAGGGCTGGCCAGCCAGACGGGTTCCTTCGAAGATCTCAGCACGGGCGTCCCTCACCGGCAACGAGGCTGAGAAGTCGAACCCCTCCTCGGGCGAGGGAATCCGCACAACCCTCGACTCCCCGAGGAGCGCGCGCAGCCCCTCCAGCAGACTCACCGACCGCTCGGGTTGGGTCCAGCTGCTGCCGCCACCGCCCGTCACCGCGGGGTGGGCGTTCGGACCCATCACGACCACCCTCCGAACCTTCGTTCGGTCGAGCGGAAGCAGGCCGCCGTCGTTCTTCAGCAGCACGATCCCCTCCCTCGCCACGTCGAGCGCCGTCTGGCGGTTTCGGTTCAGAGAGGCGGCCGTCTGCGCCCGCTGCTGGGGCCGATCCAGGAAGCCCATGGCCACGGCCATCCTCAGCAGCCGGGCCACCTTGTCGTCGATCGTGCGCTCCGGGACCTTGCCCTCTCGAACGAGCCGCAAAACCACATCTGGTCTCCAGATGTTGGGCCCCGGCATCTCCAGGTCCAGCCCGCCCTTCAGCGCGCCCTCCGCGTCGTGCGTGGCCCCCCAGTCGGACATCACCACGCCGGGAAAGCCCCATTCCGACTTCAGAACCTTGTTGTTGAGCCAGTCGTTTGCGGTGCAGTAGGGTCCGTTCAACCGGTTGTAGGCGTTCAGGACGGCCCACACCTTCCCCTCCTTCACCGCCATCTCGAAGGCGGGCAGGTAGAGCTCCCGCAGCGTCCGCTCTTCGCAGCGCACGTCGATCGAGCCGCGCTCGATCTCCTGGTTGTTGGCCGCGTAATGCTTGACCGTGGCGACCACTCCCTGCGACTGGACTCCCCGGATGTACGCGGCCGCGAGCTTGCCTGCGAGGAACGGATCCTCGCCGAAGTACTCGAAGTTGCGGCCGTTCTGGGGCACCCGCATGATGTTGACGCCCGGCCCGAGCAGAACGTGCACTCCGCGCGCTCGCGCGTCGTCGCCGAGCGCCATCCCCATGCGCTCGGCGAGTCCACTGTTGAACGTTGCTGCCAAGCAAGCCCCTGCCGGGTAGGCCACCGTCGGCCCGTAGTTCCTGACCCCGACCGGCCCGTCGCTCATCTTCAAACGGGGAATGCCCAGCCGTGGAACCGAACGGGTGTAGAAACCGTCCACGCCGGCCAGCAGCTCCACCTTCTCCTGCAGGGTGAGCTTCAGGAGAAGGCTCCGCAAGCGA
>Ga0308419_1000387_pt1 | contig 32590 bp, 23 predicted proteins | sample HotsprSampleMS50_FD_203674 | JGI IMG/M metagenome (GOLD analysis project Ga0308419, IMG submission 203674) | Hot spring phototrophic mat microbial communities from Mushroom Spring, Yellowstone National Park, Wyoming, United States - 20090730_MS50 ... | reverse complement strand
AGGTATATCCCAAATTCAGTAAGTACTTCGAGCAGGCAATGAACAGCATTGGTTCTCAGTATTTTACACGGGAAGTGTTTGACAAACTCTACCCAGGCTACGGCTCGAGTTACATCAACTTCTACGGCGGCGCAGGTTTTCTATTTGAGCAGGCAAGCTCACGTGGACACGTACAAGAGACCCCAACCGGACAGATTACCTTTGCTTTTGCCATCCGCAATCAGTTTCTTTCCGCACTGGCAACCCTGCGCGGCGCACAAGCAGAACGCGACGAGTTGCTCAACATGCGCCGCGAATTTTTCCGCATCAGCCGCGAGCAAGCCGCTCGAAGCCCTATCAAAGGCTATGTTTTCGGTGATGCAAATGATGCTACGCGTACCAATGCTTTTGTCAATTTATGTTTACAGCATGAAGTAGAAGTTTATGAAGTGGAAACCCCGTTCAACCTAAACGGCAATCGCTTTGAGAAAGGCAGCGCTTACATCGTTCCAACCGAGCAACCAAATTACATCATCGTGCGCTCATTGTTTGAAAAGTCCATCCCTTATGCTGATAGTCTGTTCTATGATGCTTCTACTTGGTCAATAATACATGCTTTTAATTTGCCACATGCAGAAATCAGAACGCCGTTTACCAAGGGTGCGCGAATTACAGCTCCCAAAGTAGCAACTCCTGCAGCTATTGAAAAGGCTACTTACGGCTATCTCATCCGTTGGACAGATTATAACGCAGCGCAGGCAGTTTACCAATTGTTGAATGGTGGTGCGGTAGTGCAATCTGCTTTCCGTCCATTCAGTATGATGCTTAACGGCAAGACTGAAAACTTTGGCTATGGAACAATTCTGCTGCCCATTCAGCAACAAAAAATTAGCCCTGATTCGCTGTTCAATCTGTTAAAGAAAGTACAGAGGCAGGCAAGAATAGCTGTTCACGGAATCAGCACAGGCAGAAGTATGGATGGTATAGACTTGGGAAGCAATTATATGCGTACCCTGAAAAAGCCTGAAGTACTGATGATTGTTGGGCAGGGAGTCAGCCCTTACGAGGCAGGCGAAGTTTGGCACTTGCTCGATCAACGCATCGGAATGCCCATTAGCAAAGCGGATATAAGCAATGTAAACCGTGTTAACTTAAATCGCTACAATGTCATCGTCATGGTAAACGGCAGTTACAACTTTGACAAAAACTTTATTGATCGTCTGAAAATGTGGGTGCAAGATGGCGGCACGCTCATTGCGCAGAAATCAGCTGTTGAGTGGGCAATCCGCAACGGCATAACCCGTGAAAAACTCATGCCTGCTGACACTGCGAAAAATCCAAAACCTGTTCGCTACGATTACGACAATGCGGTTTACATAGAAGGCGCAAAGTCTATAGGCGGGATTATTCTGGAAATGGATGTGGATACAACGCATCCTATCGGTTTTGGTTTCCACAGCCGCAAAGTATCGATCTTCCGCAATGGTACTACCTTTCTAAAACCTTCGGAGAACCCTTACAACACTGTTGGGCAATATACGGCTAATCCGTTAATCGGAGGCTATGTGTCATCAGCTAATCTGAAAAAAATGCAAAATGCGCCAGCTATAGTCGTAAGTGGCGAAGGTGCTGGGCGCGTGATACTCTTTGCTGACAACCCAAATTTCAGAGGTATTTGGTATGGTTCTAATCGCCTGTTTATCAATGCTATTATTTTTGGCAATAATATTAATGTTCCAACAGTTGGCAGCAATCAGCAAGAGGAATAGCAAACAGATGTAGAGACGTTGTGCGCAACGTCTCTACTATTTTTATTGAAAAATCTCGCTCATTGTTATTTTCAAGTCAGGGAAAAGCGCAGGCGATGCGACATCCTCAGCTTTAAATACATTTTCGTAGCGATAGCTTCCTTCGCACAGCACATACTGCTGCACAAACATTTCATTAGGATACACAATCCAATATTCAGCTACGCCTGCTTCTTCGTAAAGTGCAAATTTGTCTTTGGTATCTGTAATGACGCTTGCGGGTGAAATAATTTCAATAATCCATTCGGGAGCGCCGTTGCAGCTTTTGCCATCGGCTAATTTTTCCATATCGCATACAACGCACAGGTCAGGTTGCACGACTGTATAAACGTCCTTGTCCTGCAGAAGTAATTTTTGGCGGTTGTAGAGCCGCACGTCAAAAGGCGCATGAAAAACCTTACAGTTTTTGTTGCGGAAGTAAAGCTTTAATTGCATCAACAACTCTGATGAGATATTTTGATGCTTAATATTGGGCGCAGACATCCGACGGACGAAACCTTTCAACAGTTCCACCCGCTCGTTAAATTGCCAGCTTAGGTAGTCCGCATAGGAATACCGTTGGTTCATATCTAGTTGAGAAAGCGCGGTAATCATCATTTCATCCTATTTTATTGCCTTTGCCTGCCAATTAATCGTTCAAAATCCAATACACGCTAAAGCGTATGTTACAATTGACTGAACTGCTTAAGGGCAACTAAGCCCCTCCTTTTACAGGTAATTTTACAAAAAAAAGCGACAAACAAGCAATCGGGGACTTAAAACAGCGCCGTTACCTGCATCCTGCCGATGTGGATGATGGGCTGCCCCTGCGAACTGCGCCCTTCGTATTGCATGGTAAGTTGCAGACCGTTGCCCAGCCGTTGCTGCCAGTTGATTGACCAGTTCAGATTAGCGCCGGGTTGCAGGGCTTCTAGCATTTCATAGCCCAACGGACTGTTGATTTGTCCTGCATAGTGGATGTTTGCTAGCCTAACCCGTGCTTGTATGTTGCGCCTGCTTTCCTGCGACCAGCGCATTTCCGTTAGCGCTTCGTTGAATCGCGCGTTCGCTTGTTCGCTGTCCGCATTTTTCTGTTGATAGACATATGCGCCCGAAAGCCGCAACTTAGGTGAAGGTTGCCAAGCAATTTCAGGTTTAAATTGCCGCGTAGCAATAGTGTAGTTACGGTTGGACATAAAATCGGAAGCATTGGTATGGCGGCTACTGCCCAATTGGATGCGTAAGTTGAAATCCGAACCGAAGTTGTGGCGCATGTTCAATTGCCACTCCGTCAGCGTACGGCTTTCAAAACCGTTGGTAAGCAATTGCTTTTGGCGTGTTTGCACAAAAGCCAAATCGCCGCCCCATTTAGGATTGGTGCGATTGAAAAAAAGAGTACTGCGAAGAGCTTCTTGTGTAGAAAGCAGGCTGCTGTCTGCCACAAAGGCGAAAGGCAGCCAACGGGCGGTCAGGCGTGTATCGGTCAGGCGGCGATTGATTGTCCATGCGCTTACGTTGCTCAACTTAGCCAGCCACCAGCGAATGCCTTTGGCTTTGTTCCATGCTTTGGGAAAACCCATGTTCAGCCGCCAACTTAGGCTGTTGGCATAAGCGGGAATGTATTCATCTGTTGGGGTGAAGAATTTAATAAAGTTGCGCTCATCGGGATTAATCGCGAGGTAAAATTCATTGATTTGCTGAATGCCATCGCCGTTGTCATCGCGCCAGGTGTGCGTACCCAGCCCGTTATTGACTTGTAAAAATACAAATTCGCGCCGTAGTTCGCGCCCGCTATTGTTGGCAAGGGTTAGTTCGCTGCGTACTGCGCGCTGCCAGAAGTTCGCATGCCAGTCCAAACGCCCCATCAGGGTTTCCTCATTTGGCGAAAAATTGCCGTTAGAGCTAAGGTTTTGCAAATTTCGATAAGTGAGCAATATGTTGAACCATTGCCCTTCAGCGCGTTTTTGCCAGTTCAGGTTGGCGGTATGCGCTCGCGCGCCGCGTTGCATAGCGCCCGCCAGCGGCAGAAAATCTTCGCGAAAAGCATATGAGCCGTTCAGTTGAAACTTAGCGCTGTCGCCATTGCGCACATAGGCTTTGTGTTCGTAGAAATTCATCGCGGTAGATACGATGCTATCGCGGTCGATTTGCCTGACAGTATTGCGGTCAACGCTGAACTGATAGCCCGGCACAATCTTGTTGCCCAAATGCGACAAATCGGCGGTAAAGCGCTGCCAGTCGGAACGGTAGTCCTTGCCGTTGCGCTCAAAGCGGTTTTGCATCAGAAAACCCGTAGCCTGCAACTTCCACTTGCGCCAAAGGTAGCCCGCTTCAGCCCACTGCTGAAAACCATTGACTTGACTGCCGCGCAAACGGCGCAAGTGCTTTGCCTGCACGTAGCGCCCGCCTTTTCGCAAGCCGCCCGAAGCCTCCCAGAGGTAGTCATCGGCAGGGTTAGACACAATGCCCAACGATACGTCTTCCACCGACCAGTCGCGGTCAAACTCAATGTAGCGGAAGCGGTCTATCGGGCGAAAATTGGCATTAGTGCGCGTAAGTGAGAGTTCCGCGTTCCATTCGGCATCTTGCAAAGCCCCTTGTTTGATTTTTTCGCCGCTGTTGCGATAGCCAACTTGCAGCGCGCTACCTTTGTTATCTGCATTTCCTTGAGTAGAAAGCAGATTGACATCTAACTTGCTGAAAGCCATTTCAGCGAAAATTTTGCCGTTGCTATGGAGGTTATAAGCTGCTCCTAGCGTTGCCATTTGTCGTTCGTTGGGGGCAGCCAACAGTCGCACAGGAGCAAAGTTGCCGCGCCCGATACCTGCCCAAACATATTCGCGACCGTTGGCGGTAGGACTGCCTGCCAAATAGTCGCCACGTCCTGCGCCTACTTCCGAAAAAGTGATGCTGAACAATTCGCCGCCGGGTTGCCGCGCCCGTTCGTAGTACCGATACGGGCGACCTTGCAAAATAGTATCACGGGCGCGGTACAAAATGCGGTTTACGTCCCAGTTTTCTACGGGGAATATTGCCGGCGCAAAGGCACTGTTAAGGCTGTCGCCAATAGTAGAAAGCAGTAGCCTGTCTTCGTTGCTCAGTTGCGCTAACAAGGGGTTACGCGGATTGTCACGTTCGCGGTAAAACTGCCCATAAACGCTTGCTTTTTCACCTATTTGTTGTTGATGTTCGGCTTGGAGAATGCTGCGGGCATAATTTTGTGATACAAATTCCACATCGGCACGCACCCGCGAAAAGCGCGTGATGACAACGCGATTGGTGAAAGTGATTTCTCCCGTGTTATAGTCAATCACATAGTCGTAATTAAAGCCTCTGACTAACAGTTGGTTATCCAGAAAAATTCTTTCCGAATTGGCCAGAATGACGACAAAGCGTTCACCATCAGGGCCGCGCAGTCTATATGGACCTAACACGCCTTCTTGAACCTCAATAATCTGCGAAACGAAGCGCCCTTTGGCTACTCCCACAGCCGCTTTGGATTGGGCACGAACCCTACCTATGCTGTCGCGAGTAACGTAGTCAGTTTCTACTATGCCGCCCAGTATGTTTTTATAGAATTTCAAAAAATGAGAAGGCGATTGCCGCTGATTTTGCAATACGACATCGCCAACCGTAAGCGTAGCCATTTTGTGGCGCAGTTTCATCAATACGCGGTCAAACTGCCTGACTTGCAAAGTATTACCTTCGGGCTGAAAAGGCACGTTTTGGTCGGTCAGTACTGCCGTGAGGTGCAAATCGTCGGAAATATTGCCTTCCAGTTGCAGATTCAGTGCAGATTGCACAACTACATCCTGCCGATTGCCAAAAGCGATGCCGCGCGTCAGGCTGCCGTTTTTCTGCAAGCCCTGCACGTTGAAAAGTTGTTCACGCAGTGGTACTCCAATGGAAATAGGACGCGTCATATCTGATGTTACCGTGCTGTAAGCTCCCGAATCATACTGCGTTTGGCTGCGTCTGGAAAGCGGCTTGCTCAACAGCACAGGCAACAGGCGGTAACAAATCTGCACAGAATCAGGCAAAAATTGTGTACTTTCTGATTGAAAAATAAGGCGGTTATCCTGCAAATCATAGCGGAAAGTCAGCGGTCGGTTGGGAAAAACCGCTGCTATGCGAATAGAAGAAGGTAGCAGACTCAAACTGTCAGGCGTAATAATAGCAGTCGCGCGGCTGCTATCAGCTGATAGTTGAAATGACAAGGGAAAGGCTTTACAGATTTCTGGCGCAGGCTGCGGTCGTTGTGCTGACAGTTGCCTTGGGCTGTACAGCAATAAACAGCATAGGAAGAGAGGTTTAATCGCAAAAAACAGCTTTTTCAACGCGAGCTAATCGGCAGCATTATTAATGGCTTGACTCAAAAATAATCAAATTCGCCAAAAAGGAACTTGCAGAATTGCAAGAAGCCTTTAAATTTGTGGTAAAAGGGGTGTTAGCTCAGCTGGCTAGAGCGCTTGCATGGCATGCAAGAGGTCATCGGTTCGACTCCGATACGCTCCACAAGTTTTAACCCTGATGAAATCTATGCTTTCTCAGGGTTTTTGTTACACCTTTTCTATTTTCCAATTAGTTACTGCTTTGGCTTTGCCCGAAAAGTTAATGCCCAGCAGGTATGTTTCTTTGCTTTCGTAAGATTTGTAATAACCTCTGTCTTTGATTTGTTGCAGGGCATTTTCTGCCGTGTCGTTGAGTTTGAACTCAAAAATATAGACGCGATTTTGGTGTATCATGACCGCATCGACTCTGCCGGTGGCAACGCTGACTTCTGCCTGAATAAAAAATCCGCAGAGTTTCAGCACAAGGAAAATGACGGCATGAAAATATTTTTCCTGATGTTGGTCAAATATTTCGTAAGGAATGGATGCGAAAAGCGTATTGACCGTGCGAACGAGCAGGTCTATGTCGTGATTCTGCACGGCAATGATAATATCCAGCGCAATAGAGGATTAGGGCAAATAGGTAAAAGCCTGCAAAATATGCTGCGTCATAGACAGTTCTACCTCGCGGTTGGGATAGTCTAAAATCACCCGACCGACGGTGTCATATCCTTTCACCGTCAGGTAGCCTGTTTGAAACAACAGCGTTTCTATGCTTAGATTGTCTATATTGAAATTTTGAGTTTCTGACTCGAAAGCAGTAAGCGGTGCAGTTTTGTAAACCATCCGCGATTTAAGATGCTCTATGAGGAACTTCGGCGTGCCGCTGTCAAACCAAAAGTTTTCAAATTCCCTTGCTGAAAGAAATCGCAAGATGGAATACGGATTGTAAAGCGTTTCCCTGCCGTTCCACGAAAAGCCGTTGTATCAATATCTGATTTGTTCCAGCAGTTCTGCAAGGCTGATGTCGCGCTCTTGAGCGATGAAATGCAGGTGTGCAGTAAAATTTGTTTCTAATTCCTGTTGGGTATAGCCCAGCAGGTTGTGAAAATCCCGCTCTAACGACAAGTCTGTCAAATTATTCAAATTCGAAAACAGGGAGACTTTGGAAAATCGGGCGATGCCTGTCATAAAGAAAAAGCGGATGTGCGCCGAACTACCTTTGACAACGCCGTAAAGGGTGCGCAAGGTATCGCGGTGTTCATGCGCTTTTTCGTTTTTGCCTACTTCCAGTACGTCGGTATGGGTTTGTCGTACTCATCAATGAGGATAGCCGCCTGTTTGCCTGTCTGCTTGTGCAGGTCGCCCATTAACTCTTTGAACTTGCTGCCGATGGATTTTTCCTTGAATTGTGTGCCGTATTCGTCGGCAATTTCATCTAATCGGTCATTGATAGCCTGTCGCAAGCCTTTGCCCCTGAAATCTATTTTGCTGAAATCCAGATGGATGACGGGATGAGCTTCCCAGTTGATTTTATCGTAGATGTACAGCCCTTCAAACAGTTCCCGCTTGCCTTCAAAAATAGCTTTCAGGGTGCTGATTAACAGCGACTTGCCAAAACGGCGCGGACGAGCAAGGAAGTTGAATTTGCTTTTATTGACATACGCCAACCGATAGATGAAGTAAGTTTTATCTACATACACACATTCTTTGCGGCGCAGTTCCTCAAAATTTTGCTCACCCGTGGAAAGTACCGGCAGATGTTCCATCATAGATTCAATTTATGCAAAGTTACCAAATTAACGTTGCAGGGGCTATGTATGGTTCTCCGCATACGTAAACTGCATCGGGTCAGGAAACAAGAACCGATACCCCAGTTCGCTGATAGCTTTATCGCTATTGACGATTTTAAAGGGAATCGGCTGCACGGGTTCTCTAAATGTAGGCGGTTGCCAGCCAAATTTTACTGCATTGGCGAGATAAATTTCGCGGCGGGTAGGGTGCAAGGGCGCAACAGCATTGTATATCTTACCAGTAATGCCTTTGCGAATCATCGCCAGCAGCAGTCCAATGACATCAGCTTGATGAATAAAATTTACAGGGATGTCGCCTGTATCCACTGTACACCCGATAAAGTACTTACCCGGAATGCGGTCTTGCCCCATAAGTCCGCCACAGCGAAGAATTGCTGCGCCAAATTCGCGTTGCAAAAGTTGTTCGGCATAGACAATCACGTCTTCTTCAGGGCTGTTTAGGGGGGATGTTTCGGTTACTTCGCCGTTGTTGTTGCGATAAACCGATGTGGAACTGACATAAATCACTTGTGGATTGCGCTGCCACTGTCGCATTTTTTCTACCAGATAATCCATGTGCTCATTGTGGGCGGACATGCCGCCTTTGCTTGGTCGTTGCGGTGAAATGTTGATAATCAGCAGGTCGCAATCCAGTAGGTCTGCCAGTTGGTCGTTGGCATACTGTGCAGGCAGGCTGACTAAGTAGGCTTCTGCACCCTGTGCCCTGATTTGCGATAGTTTTTCGGGTGTGCGAGTTGCTCCTTTCACGCGGTAGCCTTCCTTTACAAGCGCGCTCGCCAGCGGCATCCCTAGCCAGCCGCAACTCAATATGCTAATAGTTTTCATAGGACTATCGTTTTAATGCAAATCAGGTAAATTAGGGCAATTTTTAAACTAAATTTACGATGCTACCATTAAGTAAGCCTGCACTATTCTACTTTTACAAATTTGGTAACGAACCGCTCTTCACCATTGGCATCTGCCGCATAGACAAAGTAAACGCCGCCGCGTGTGGTACGTCCCTGATAGTCCAAGCCGTTCCAGATAGCGGTTCCACCTTCGGCGCGAGTTTCGTAAACCAATCGCCCTGCTGCATCAGTGATTTTGACCCAAGCATTGGCTGCCAGCCCGTCAAACGCAATTATTCCGCCAAAATTGGGCGGCACTGGGTTGGGGAATACGCGCACGTTGGCAAATGTTCTGCCTGCATCGGTGGCGGTGCCGCGAAAAGACACCAGCCCTTTATCGGTTGTAAAAAATACTTCGCCCGTTTGCGGATGAATGCTGATGTGGCGCACCTCATCGGAAAGCAGAGGACTGTTAGCGGCGGTAAAGTGGTAAATTTGCTGTGAACCGTCGGCAGAGAACAACCACGCGCCGCGTGCCGTGCCAATCCACTTGCGGTTGCCGCCGTCAATTGCAATTGCGTAGATGGTTTCGCCGCGCAACAGTTCGCGAGAATTGAACACCACGCGCTGCCCGTCTGCATTGTTGCCGATAGCTGCCGCCGCGTCAAAAAATACGACAATGCCGTTGTCAGTTCCTACCCACATAGCGCCTTGTCGGTCGTTGGCAAGCGATAGTACATTGGGTGAAGGCAGTCCGCCCTGACCGCGCTGTGTGCCAAGCAGTCGGACACGCCCGTTTTCAGCTACAATTACCATGCCCCCGCCCGTAGTAGGGTTAAACGGGATCCATGCGTTGCCTAAATTGTCTGTTGTAGGTGCAAGCGCATTTCCGCCGTTGAATGCGCCTGTTGGATAAGCACGCCAGCTGCCGTTGGGTGCGCGGCGAAATATTGAAGGATTGTTTCCCGTACCTAATGCCGTCAGCCATAAGCCGCCGTTACCGTCAGCCGTCAGTCCGCTAATGCGTACATTAGGTGCATCAGCTACCCTTTGCAGGCGGTTTTCGGCAGGCTGCCAGTTCCACAAACCATCGGTGAAAGATGCCAGCCATACCTGTCCTGCATTGGCAGGAACGGCTGCTAACCAGTCGCGCACAGGCGGCAGAGTATTCAAATTGCCTGCTATGCTGTTGTAATTTGTCCAACTGCCTTCGGCAAAAGTAGAAAATCCATCTGTATTGTTTTCGGGTTGTCCGTTGGTGGTAAAGCCACCATAAAATGCGATGAGCCTGTCATTGATGAAGTTTGTGCGCCGTACCAAAGGTGCAAATAAGCCTGCCGGTGAAAGATTGCGCACCACTGCACCATTGATTTGCAAAAGTCCGCTTGCAAAGTCTGCCACATAGCGAATAGTTCCTTGGCGAAGGGTTTTTTGCGGTGCACGAAGCGCAGGGTTTGTGATGATTTGTTGTTGCCCTGTTGTAGTCCATTCAACCAATCGCCCATCGGCAAGGCTGACGGTTGCGCTCTCCGCCTGCACGGCGAGATGATTGTATTGAGCGACAGGCAGTTGCAGCCGTATCCATTTGCCGTTTTCATAGCGGAACACATCGGAGAAATTTATGCCTGCCAGCAGCAGATTGCCTGCGGCGGCGACGGTTCGCAAGTTGGGTGAGACAAAAGCGGTGCGCCAATTGCGAAAGTCCAAGCGATTCACGGAAGCAGCTAAGGAAGTTGCCCGAAGCCCTTGTGAGGTGGCGGCAAAGAGGCTGTCGCGCCAAACAGCTGTTTCAAATACCGCTACCGTTTCGCCATTATTGCCCAGATTGAGATAATTTTCGCGCAATCGTTTGGTGGTCATATCCACGACAGCAATACCAAAAGGCAGCGATAAGTAGGCTAAGTTGTTCTTTATCAGCACATGATTGATGCGGCGCTGCGCCTGAATGCCAATCAGCGGCGCTGTAGCCAGCGTGCGGATATTGACAATGCTTTCTTCGTTCAGTAAATCAATTTGCCCATCGGTATAGCCAATGACCAACGTTTTTGAGGGTTCATGCCAGCCTAAGGCGCTGAAATGATTGCCCGTCAGTCCGTCGGTTTTGTCCAAGGTTTCCACCTCACCGTTAGCTTTGCGGTAGCGCATCAACCCATTGACAGAGGCGGCATAGACCCATTCGCCTGCATCTGCCAAATCAGTCATTTGCCGGAAAGAGGGGTGCATCCGCCACGTACCCACAGGGATTTCCTGCGCGATGGCAAGGTGTGAAAGTACTAGGAAGAGGCAGATGAAGGTAATCAGTCGTTTGTACATATCACTATGCAGAAGGCTTTACGGCAGCCTCAGAGTTACGCTTTTTAAAATACGCCAGTATCTCTTCCTTTGTCATTTGACTAAGTTGCTTACTCAGTTTATCGCGCTGTTGACGCATGAATTGCACAGCATCAAATGTTTTTTCAATTGTCTTCATATTAAATCCGTGGTTTCATAGATTACTCAAAAACATCCTGCAAAGGAATGGTTAATGCAGGGAATAGAAACGGCGTAGCGGTATCTGCTTTGCCGTAGGCGTTGTGCAGGTAGTACGCCCCGTTTTGCAGGACAAACTGCTCTATGATTTGTTCATTGGGAAATACAATCCAGTATTCCTGTACCCCGTTTTCCTGATAGAGCGCGTACTTATCGCGCAGGTCGGTTTGTGGATTGTTGGGCGAAAGAATTTCAATAATCCAGTCGGGGGCGCCGTTGCAACCGCGCTCATCTAATTTTTCAGGCTCACAAATCACGCACAAATCGGGCTGTACTACGGTGTAAATATCCTTATCCGCCAGTTTTGATTCGCGGCTGTTGTAAAGGCGTACATCAAATGGGGCATGAAATACTTCACAGGTGCTTTTCCTGAAAAAATTATCCATCATACCACTCAGGCGCATGGAAGCGCGTTGATGCTTCACACTTGGCGCAGACATTTGCCGAATGAATCCTTTGAGCAATTCCACGCGTTCGGTGAACTGCCAGGTCAGATAATCGGCGTAGCTGTACTGTTTGTTAAAATCTAAATCGGTTAAAGAGGTAATCATTGCACAACATTTACGGCTAAAATTACACCTTTTTGCCTGTAATGCCATTGCTGTTGTTCGTGGAGACACGAACAACTATTGTATGATGCGTAATCATTGCTGTTATTCACGTGCTATGCAAAATAGAATATGAACAAACCTTTGGTTGCCTGTGGGGACACAAGCAACGGCGCGGATTTACGTATAATTGTGTATCAATAGCTGCCTAAGCATGACTACCTCCCTACACCCCCACATCGCCCGTTGGTTTGCCGCTAAAAATTGGCGGATACAGCCCTTTCAGCAGGAATGTATGCAGGCATTTTTGGAAGGGAAATCGGGTTTGCTCAATGCGCCTACGGGCAGCGGCAAAACCTATGCGCTGTGGCTGCCTTGCCTTGCCGACTATTTGGAAAGGGGCGGGGCAACGGGGGCAAATGCCAAGCCGCTCGGGCGTTTGCAGGTGTTGTGGATTACCCCGCTGCGAGCGCTTTCCAAAGACTTGCAGTTAGCGATGCAACGCGCCTGCGATGAAATGGAAATTCCGTGGCGGGTAGTGCTGCGAACGGGCGATACCTCTACTGCAGAGCGCCAGAAACAGCGCAAAAATGCACCAGAATGTATGGTTACCACACCTGAAAGCCTGCACCTGTTTTTTGCAACCAAAGACCACGCGGCGTTTTTTAGCGATTTGAAAGCCATCGTGGTAGATGAGTGGCACGAACTGATGGGAACCAAACGCGGCGTACAGATGGAATTGGCAGTTGCGCATTTGCTGCGTCTGCAATCCAAGGCACGTGTGTGGGGCATTTCGGCAACGATTGGCAACCTGCAACAGGCGGCAGATGTACTTACGTTTCCGCTTCGGCAACAATCCGCTGATTTTCAGCCTTGCATTATCAGAGCAAATATTGAAAAAGCGATTGAGGTAATTTCTGTCCTGCCCGATACTGTGGAAAAATTCCCTTGGGCAGGGCACTTAGGCATCAATCTGTTGCACAAAGTTTTACCGATTATCGAGCAAAGCAAAACCACACTTTTGTTTACCAATACGCGCAGCCAGACCGAAATATGGTATCAAAAACTGTTGGAAGCCGCGCCTGAGTGGGCAGGGCTGATTGCAATGCACCATGGTTCGTTGGACAACGAAATCCGCACGTGGGTAGAAGAGTCCCTGCATGCCGAGAAACTAAAAGTTGTGGTTTGTACATCCAGTTTAGATTTAGGAGTAGATTTTCGCCCTGTGGATACCGTCATTCAGGTAGGCAGTCCAAAAGGTGCAGGTAGGTTTATCCAACGGGCAGGCAGAAGCGGACACCGCCCGGGTGAGCCAAGCCGCATCTATTTTTTGCCCACCCATTCGTTAGAACTCATAGAAGGCTGCGCGCTGCGTCATGCAGTTAGGCACAACATAATAGAAGAACACCCACCGCTGCAAAACTGCTACGATGTGCTGATTCAGTACATGGTTACGCTTGCCGTATCGGACGGATTCATGCCCGATGATTTATTTGACGAAGTTACCTCTACCCATGCCTTTCGCCAACTAACAACTGATGAGTGGGCTTGGGCGCTGTCTTTCATTACTACAGGTGGCGCAGGCTTGGCACAATACGATGATTTTCAAAAGGTAAAAGCCGATGAGCGAGGCTTGTACAAAGTGCGCAGCCGTCGCATTGCGATGTTGCACCGCCTCAGCATCGGCACCATCGTCAGCGACCCTGTCATCAAAGTAAAGTACGTCAGCGGCGGGTTCATCGGAACGGTAGAAGAGTCCTTCATTTCGCGGCTAAAAGAGGGTGATACTTTTTGGTTTGCAGGCAGAAGCCTTGTATTTGTGCGCCTGAAAGACATGGTAGCACTGGTACGCAACAGCAAGAAAAAGTCAGGGCAAATGCCGCGATGGGGCGGGGGACGCGCGCCGCTGTCCTCGTTGCTGTCTGATTTACTGCGTGAAAAAATGCAGGGGTGGGAACAAAGCCGCGAAATAGAAATACAAGCCATTCGCCCTGTACTGGAGCTACAACAGCGCTGGTCGTTAGTGCCTCGTTCCAATGAATTATTGATTGAATATCTGCAAACACAGGAAGGTTACCACTTATTTGTGTATCCCTTTGAAGGGCGTTGGGTGCATGAAGTATTGGCGGCAGTTATTGCCTATCGGCTAATGGTGCGGCAGCCCATCACTTTTTCCATCGCCATGAACGATTACGGTTTTGAACTACTTTCTGACCAGCCCATACCCATTGAAGAGGCGCTAGCAGAGGATTTATTCAGCACTGAGAATCTGCGAGAAGACATTCAGGTAAGCATAAATCAAACCGAAATGGCGCGGCGAAAATTCCGCGATATTAGTGTAATCGGCGGGTTGATTTTTCAGGGCTATCCGGGTAAGAACATCACTTTCAAGCACTTGCAGGCATCCTCTAAGCTGCTATTTAATGTGCTGGAAGAGTACCAACCAAACAATCTGCTAATACAACAGGCTTACAACGAAGCAGTGAATATCCAGCTAGATTTTAAGCGTTTAGAAGGGGCTTTGCAACGCATCAGGTATCAAAAAATCGTATTAAAACGCCCCAAAAATCCTACACCTTTTGCTTTCCCTATTTTAGTAGATAGGCTTCGCGAACAAATCTCATCGGAAACGTTGGAAGAACGAATTGGCAAAATGATGCTGCATTTAGAGGATGTTGCCGCCGGTTTTAAATAATTCTACCTGCTATTGTTACTATTTTTTGCTAATGGTTTGGGAATTTGCTTGCCGGTAGGCTTTCACTTGATTGACGTAATTAAACAAGAGTAATCAGTCCATAGTCAGCGTTTATTTGTACGTTTGCGCCTACAGGTAGTAGCACTTTTTGCTGAATATGCCCAAATTGCGCTCCTGCAAATGCCGGAATACCTAAGGGAAGGATGTAATCGCGAAATACATCTTCTAATGAACGACCGTAATCGCCTTTTCCTTCTTGACAATGGACGAATGTACCAAGAACAATTCCAGCAAGGTTGTCCAAAACTCCTGCCAGCTTTAATTGGCAAAAAAGTCGGTCAATGCGGTAGGTCGCTTCGCCTACATCTTCTAAGAACAAAATTGCACCATCCCATGAGGGTAAATAACGACTTCCTATCAGCGAACATAGTACGGTCAAGTTACCTCCTAAGAGTTTACCTGAAGCAGTGCCGTGTTTCAATACTATTAATTCGTTACCTGCTTGCAGCATATCGCGGCTGTGTAAGACATTGCTGATTGGATTAGTATCCGACGACTGACACAATAGAGCTTTTAAGCGATTTAACGTAAAGTCGTCGCCCAAGTCGCGTGCTACAGCGCCATACCATGTAATCAGCCCTGTTTGTGCATAGATAGAAAGCAGTAAAGTAGTAATATCGCTGTATCCCATAAAAACTTTGGGATTAGCAGCAATCAGCTTAAAATTTATATAAGGCAGTAAACGGGCTGAACCCCATCCGCCGCGAAAAGTGATGATAGCTTTGACCTGAGGATCTGCAAACATGTTATGTAAATCGTACAGACGTTGCTGGTCTGTACCTGCCAGATAGCCCCACTTTGCCTGCCAATATCTGCCACATTTCACCTGAAAACCAAGTGATTGCAGCAAACAAATGGCTTGTCGGTAAGGGATTTCTTCGTAGAGTGAGCCAGCAGGGCTAATAAGCCCAATAGTATCACCAGGCTTTAAAGGTTCAGGAAACATGATTCATTAAATGCGAATGCCTATAACAGTAATGTCATCGCGCTGTTCTGCACCGTTCATGTGGGCTTCTAAACTGGCTTCTATGAGGCTTTTTTGCTGGTCTGCTGATTTGGTCGCATGTAATTCTAGCATATCGCACAGGTTCTTAGTACCGAACTTTTGCTTATCAGGGTTATTTTGGTCTGCAAGACCGTCTGTGAACATATAAATCATATCACCTTTGTTCAGCATCAGCTCATAGCGGTTATAGCTTGTATCTTTTCGTTGAGGACCGCCCAGAGAAGCCCTGTCGCCTTTCAGAGTGTAGAGTTTGTTCTCTTTTGCAACAAAGAAATAGAGCGGACGACGTGCGCCGGCATATACTATGCGCATTTTTCCATCTTGTTGTCGTTCTAGCATAGTCAGGCAAACATCCATGCCGTCGTCATTGACTTTTTCCTGCTGTTTGAGAATGGCGCGGATTTGACGATCCATCATTTCCATAATCATTGCAGGGTCATGAATTTTGCGCAGACTAATAATTTCATTAAGCAACTGATTGGCAATCAGTGTCATAAAGCCACCCGGCACACCATGTCCGGTACAGTCTATGGTAGCAAAGAATACTTTGTTGCCAGCGTCTGACAATGAAGAAGATGCTGCTGTAGCGCTATCATCATCGCTTTTGAGCTTGTCCATCCAATAAAAATCGCCGGAGACCATATCTTTCGGACGATAAATCACGAAGTGTTCACCGAACACCTCTTTCATTCGTGCCTCTCCGGGCAGAATGGCTTCTTGGATAGTTTGGGCGTAGCGAATACTGTCTGTGATGTCTTTGTTTTTGCGGCGGATAATTTCGTAAGCATTAGAGTTGTCAAGCGCAATGGATATGTAAGATGCTAAGGTACTCAATACTTTCAGGTCAATATCTGTGTAAGCGTTAGTTTTTATGCTTTGTACTGTAATTACGCCAATAGCTTTATTGTCGCGCACAAGCGGCAAGTAGAGTAGCGACTTTGGCATGTCTTCGGTTACCTGATAATTGGTTGCGTCGATGTATTTGGCATAATCAACAGCTAGGTCATTGATAACAACTTCTTTTCTGTTTTTGAGACACCAGACCGAAAAGTTATTGTTATTGCTCATAGGTTCAAAGTGGTACGACTGCTGCTTGCCATTAGCCATAAAGTCCATGAACTCTATTTTTTGCTCCATTTCATTAAAGACGCCTACACCAAATACAGAGGCATCAAGTAATGAAATAACGTTGGTGTTAATGGTAGAGATAAGTGTTTTAAAATCGAGCGTGGCAGTAATCTTCTGACCGATAGCGCTCAGCGTTTTGATATTGTTGTACGCTTGCGTAATTTCATCACGCTGACGTTCGATTTCTTGCTTTTGCTGATTGATTTTACGCAATGCCTGATAGCCAAAGATGATGGCAAGCAGCAAAATAAAAGCAATAAAAGCAACTACATATAATATCTGAATAGTAATTTGTTTTTGAGTTTCAACTGTAGTAATCTGGTCGTCCTTTTGGAGAATAGTAGATTTTAGTCGAGCCACTAGCTCCTGCGATTTTTGTTGTGCATTTTCATAAGCAACATCGTTTTCTATAAGAGCAATCTCAAGATTTTTTAGGTATTTTTTCAGGTTTTCGCGTTGAGTTGGGGTGATGTCGGGCTGATTGTTCAGTTTTTCGGCTACACGCTCCATTTCACTGCGAATCTGATTGCTTTTTTCATAGAGCATCTGCTTGCGCAATTCCAACTCGTTGATGATACCGTAAAAATCGTTGCGGTAGTCCAGAACAGTTGAATCAAGCGCTTCTCGTGTAGGAATAATAGGCGTTGTAATACCTTCGGACTTTACAACAATGAATACATAGTTGCCTTCGGCATCAAAATCAAATTTGGCAATTTCATAACCTTCTATATTGAAGCGACTGACATCTATTTCTGTAGCTTTAATGGCAAACTTTCCTTCTTTATCAGTCGTGTAAGTAACACCATCTACTTGTATTTTCAGATTAGGTATTGGCAGGTAGCTTTCATCATAGACGGTTACAGTAATGATTCCCTTTCTGTTGTCATCAGCTTCCTTATTGCTTACAGAGGGCTGTAATTTTGGTAAGCGTATGATAACAAAGCCAGCGCTTTGAAAAATGGTAATTTTATCGGATGCAACTCTGTTTTTATTGACAGTGAATGAAATTTCTTTATTTAAAGGAATATTGTTGGGCAGGCGAATAAAGAAAAAGCCTTTGGCATCTGTAAAAACAGCTTCAGACTGATTGCCGGCTTTGATGATTACCTCTGCTGAGCTTTGAGGTTCGCCATCAGCAGAGAGTACCTGTCCTTGGAAAAAGCCGGGTGCATCTTGCATCTGGATACGAAATTCACGTGCAGCGGCATTGTACTTCAAATCTTTCAGACGCATATGCCTGCGCAATATGCGAACATCTTTTGCCTGTTGATCTATAGGCTTTGAAAGCGTAATAGAAAAGTATCCGTTAGTATCTGTATCAGTAAAAGCGCTGCTTTCTACAGACACCTTTGCACCTACCACAGGTTTACCCTGCATATCAAATACTCTGCCGGTAACGGTAAAGTCTTGTTGGGCAAAAGATGCCTTTAAGGTCAGAAGCCAAAAAGCCGCAAACAAAGTGACTAACCAAGAGCGATATTGCTGCATAATGTATGAAGCCTACAAAAGGAGTTTGTTAGCTTGTAAAATTAGCGTTATGCAGTATAAAATCAAAAGATTTCATTAGCAAGCCATTTATTTCAATTTGTTTTACCAGCTGCAATAGCGTTTCCTACTCGAAGCAAAGAGTCGGTTTGTTGCAAAATATTGCGTGTTTCGGTGATGTATTTGCGCAAATTGCCCAATGATTCGGTATCAAATTGTTCGCGGATAACAGCAGTGCGCATCAATAGACGGATGTCGCGTCCGCGATAAAGCTGTTTGCGGATGTTACCTAACTCGCGATACCATTGCCTATAAGAACGATTAAATTCTGCTAATGCTCGACTATTGCGTTTAAATTCGGCTTTGCGCAGGCGGCTGTCAGCAATCTGTGCTGTTTCGTGGTTCATCTGCTCAAAGTAGTAGTCGCGGGAGTTAGCCATTGTTTTGAAAGAAGCGTTCATCTGCTCGTAGCGCATCAGGAGTTCCTCCCACTTGCGCTCCCACTCATCCACTTTTCGTTCCAGCGAACTTTTGAGGTTCTCGGCGCTAGTAGTAGGTGCATTGGTAACAGGTACATCTGATGCCGAAGGTGGTACATCGTCGGTTGCCGGTGGCAGTGTTTGTAGGGTGCTTTCGGTATCTTGTGCCAGCATGCTTATCTGTGCTATCAAAGCAGTGCGGTTATTATTAAAATCTTTGATGGCCTGCCCCAAATCAGGTGGAATAATTTCTGCTTTTGCCAGAGTACTCGCCTCTTGATTGCTATTAACAGGCTCGCAGGATATTAACAGAAACATCATCAGCCAGAGCAAAAACAGCAGTGCGTTTATGTAATAACTCTGTAACTTACCGCTTTGCATAGCCCTCATATATTTACCCGTGAAGTCAATCAACCCATAAATTACTCTAACAACACCATCTATTATCGTGCGGTCTATCCATGCATAGAAATGCCCAAACACTACTGTCAGTTTTGCCAACAAGTCTATCGGTCGGTCTAATAGTGCCTGTTCCCAAGCTGCTAAGCGCTGGCTGCCCGCAACCAAAGTTGGCAGGCTTTTCTGTTCTAACCAATAGCTAATGGCGGTGAAAGTCAGATATTTGCTGCCCTGTAGCCAAACTTTTGGCTCTTGCACGGATGCGCTGCGTTTTCTCCATGCTAAAAACTGTGCAAAAGTTGTTTCGCTGTTTTGCCAGAGTTGGTGGTAAAGCATGTCCAAATATAAAAAGTTGTAGGCTGTTCGCCAGGCAGGCAGTTGCGCAAGCACTTCTTCTTGTTGTAGAACATGGATGCGGCAGCAGTAAATTCGCCAAGCAAAAGCAGCACCTCCAATCAGCAAAGCCAGCGACAACAGCGGCAACCACAGCGGCACAGCTTCTTGTGGCAGAGTAATTTGTAAACTCAACAAACTTTTAACCCAGCTAAACGGCAAGAGCGAAAAAGCAATGAACGGAATAAAGATTGCCATCACCACAAGCGCTACACGCTCGCCCACTTCTATTTTAACTTGCTGATAATCAACATTGTTGCGCTTTTGTGAATAAAATACTATAAACCACATGCGGGCGGTGTAAAAAGCCGTTCCCAGCGAAGCAATGAGCAGCATGAAGAAGCAAGGCAGCCCAAATGACGCATGTAATACGCTTTCTAGAACATTTTCTTTGGTAAGGAAACCCGCCGTTAGTGGCACGCCTGCCAGCCCTGCCCCTGACAGCGTGAAAACAGCGAACAAAAATCGTTGTTGCTTCATACCACCCATCTGACGGATGTCCTGCGTCTGTGCAATATGGATAACCATACCTGCACACAAAAACAAGGTAGCCTTGTAGAAACCATGACTCAACAAGTGCAAAAAGGCAGCATTGGGATTGCCTGCGCCCACCGCAGCTAGCATCAGCCCTAGTTGCGAAATCGTAGAATAGGCAAGAATACGCTTCAAATCGTATTGCGTAGCGGCGGCGGCGGCTCCTACAAGCGCCGTTAGGCTGCCAACCCAAAGAGCGATAAGTTGAATATCAGCGCCTAATACGGGAAATACGCGGATGAGCAGGAAAATGCCCGCAACAACCATCGTGGCGGCGTGCATCAGCGCAGAAACAGGCGTAGGACCTTGCATCGCATCGGGCAGCCATACGGAAAACGGCAACTGAGCCGACTTGCCCATCGCTGCCAGCAGCAAACCCGCGCCGATGAGCCAATGCCAATCGGAAAATTGGATATTAATGCCTATTACGGCAAGGTCAAATGAGCCGTAAGCTGCCCACAGGCCGCCCAGCGCTGCGAGGAAGCCCAAATCTGCCAGTCGGTTGATGAGAAAGGCTTTATTGGCTGCCTTTCCTGCAGGCGCTTTTTCGCGCCAAAAGCTAATCAGCGCCCAGCTGCAAAAGCCAATAATTTCCCAGAAAAAGAACAGCGACAGCAAATCAGCGCTAATAATCAGCATGTTCATGGCAAAGGTAAACATCCCGAGCATCGCGAAATAGTCGCGTTGGCGTTGTTCGTGCCGCATATAGCTCCACGAATAAACCTGCACGGCAAACGATACCGCATTGACCATCAGCAACATAGTAAAAGCCATGCCATCTGCTGCCCAGTGAAAGGAAATTCGGGAAGCCCATTGCCAGCTGAATGTATCCGAAAAATCCTGTATGGCGTAGGCATAGCTAAAACCACAGAGTGAGGCAAGCGTTGTCCCTGCCGGAACGGTTTTACCCCATCGGGGCGGCAGCAGCCAAGTTATCAGTGCCCCTGCCAGCGGTAAAATTGCCCACCATAGCGTTTGCATAGGGCAAAGTAAGAGGATTTAAGACAAAAACTACTAAAATTAAGCTACCTTTGAAACCTCATACACTTTGCACGATGCTTATGAAAATAAAACCCTTTGTGGCATTGCTTTGTGTTTGTGCTATGACAACCATGCTACATGCACAAAATCCACAAAAAAAATTTACGCCGCCCGCAACACAGGCGCAACCTGTTACTTACAACTTACATGGCACACTGCTAACCGACCCTTACGAATGGTTAGAAGACAAAACCAAGCCCGAAGTGGTGAGTTGGACGCGCAGCCAGCACGATGCTACGATAGAATATCTGAACAAACACTGTCCGCCAATTCCTGGACTGAAAGAAGAAATTATTGCTTACATCAACCGCGATATTGAAAGTGCGCCAACGCTAATTGCCGACCGTCAGTTCCTGACCATCAAAAAGCAAGGCGAAAAGCAAAGTAAACTCTACACGCGCCTTAATGGTAAAAATGTATTACTGTTTGACCCTGAAAAGATTGACCCCTCGGGTAAGTCTTCCATCACAGGCATTGCTTATACCGAAAATGCCGCTGTTGCAGGTATTGGCTTGCAAAACAAAGGCGCAGAAATCAGCACCTATTACATCATTGACACCAAAACAGGTAAGCAACTTTTTCAACCGATTGAAGGGCTGCGCGGATTTAGCTTTACTAAAGACGGCAAGCACGCCTACATCACCGTAGGAACGAAGGAGATGTTGGAGAAACAAATTCCGCTGAAAACCTATTTGCACAAACTGGGCGCTGACCGCAGCGCCGACAAATTCCTGATTGCGCCTGCCGATGCAAAGAATTTTGCTAGCGTTTACGATGCGCGCTACTCCGACCTGACTTTTATTTCCGAAGGTGATTTTTATGCAACTCATTCGCTCAAAATGCGCAAAGCAGGCACCGAGGAAGCAGCCGTAGAGATTTATAGCAGCCGCAAGTATCAGGCAAGACCTAATGCGATTGGCGATAAAATTTACTTTTACACTAACCACGAAGCACCTAACTATAAAATCATGATAGCTGACAAAGCCAACCCCAAGTTTGAGCAATGGAAAACGCTCATTGCCGAGCGCAAAGACGTGGTTATCAGCGGCTTTGAGATTCTGGACGACAAAATAGCCGTATTGGAAAAGAAGGACGTGATTACCGCTGCCATGCTTTACGACATGCAGGGCAATTTCATCCGCAAAATTGAAACGCCCGAATTTGGCAACATATCGTCCCTCTACATGCACCGCGAAAGCGGCACGGTGTTTATGACCCTTAGTACTTTCACCAGCCCCACGAAAATTTTCAAAAGTAACGTGAAAGACCTGCAAAACTGGGAGTTGTTCTATCAAGCAAAAGTGCCTGTGAATACCGAACAGATTCAGGGCAAAATCGTGTTTTACCCTTCCAAAGACGGTACGAAAGTTCCCCTGTTCATCATCCATAAAAAAGGCATCGAACTGAACGGACAAAACCCAACGCTGCTTTACGGCTACGGCGGCTTCCAAATTGGCATTTCACCGAGTTTTGTTGGCTTAAATGCTTCCTTTATTAATCGCGGTGGAGTCTATGCTATTGCAGGCATTCGCGGTGGTGATGAGTACGGCGAGCAGTGGCACTTAGACGGTATGATGTATAAAAAGCAAAACTGTTTTGATGATTTTATTGCTGCAGCTGAATATCTGATTGCCGAAAAATATACTCAACGTGAAAAATTGGCGATTTACGGCGGCAGTAACGGCGGATTGCTCATTGGTGCGATGCTCACTCAGCGCCCCGACCTCTACAAGGCAGCTGTGTGCGCTGTTCCGTTATTAGACATGGTGCGTTTCCATAAGTTCCTAATTGCCCGTTATTGGATTCCTGAGTATGGCGACCCCGACAAAGCAGAGGATTTTTACAACATCCTGCAATATTCCCCCTATCACAACATCCGCGTAGGTGTGAACATGCCGACCACGATGGTAACAGCAGGCGAAAACGACACTCGCGTTGACCCGCTGCATGCCAAAAAATTCGTAGCAGCTGTGCAGAATAATATCGGACAAGTAAATCCCTTTATGCTGTATATGGATTATGACAGCGGACACGGCAGCGGCAAAAGCACTGAACAAGCCATCACTCAGCAAGACTACTTCTGGCGATTTATTATGAACGAATTGGGAATGAGGTAATAGTCCTAACAGAAAAATTAATCTGCTAACAGGGCTTGCATCCGCTGTTGGGTACTGAGCTATTCTCAACCTGCTGGCGGTTGCAGGACTCTAAAAGTAGCTGAGCTGGTCGTACCCCCTAATTTTTCTGTCAAAATGTCATAAACTCTCCCACAAAGCAGCTAATTTTGTGGTTGATTCTTCCTAACTTCACCGAATACATGCAAGAGGGACTGATTACCGATATAGAGCTTTTAGAGCAGGTAAACGAACATACGCAAGGCCACGAACACCGCCCTTCGGGTGAAATCCGCACGACAGCGGAAAACGCACTAGCAGGGCAGCGCAAACTTTACATAGAAAGCTATGGTTGCCAAATGAACTTTTCGGATAGCGAAATTGTGGCGAGCATTATGCAAAAGCATGGCTTTGGCACTACGGCGCGTCCTGAAGAGGCTGATTTAGTATTGCTCAATACCTGCGCTATCCGCGACAAGGCAGAGCAGACCATCCGCCACCGCTTGGGCGAACTGAATGGACTCAAAAAGCGCAATCCCGAAATGACAATTGGTGTGCTGGGCTGTATGGCAGAACGCCTGAAAGCCAAGTTGTTGGAAGAAGAAAAAATCGTGGATTTGGTAGTAGGCCCCGACGCTTACCGCGATCTGCCACGTCTGGTGGGTGAAGTGGACAGCGGCGCTCGTGCGGTAAACGTATTGCTAAGCCGTGAGGAAACCTACGCTGATATTACTCCAGTTCGTCTGGAAAGCAACGGTGTAACAGCATTTATTTCTATTATGCGCGGTTGCGATAATATGTGCAGTTTTTGTGTTGTACCATTTACTCGTGGCAGAGAGCGCAGCCGCGACCCGCAAAGCATCATAGCCGAAGCGCAAGACCTGTTCAACAAAGGTTTCCGCGAAGTAACCCTGCTGGGGCAAAATGTGGACAGCTACAAATGGGCAGGTCAAGCCAACAAGAAAGAAACCGACCGCGCCCAAGCCGAAGGCAAACCCGTAATAGACTTTGCCGACCTGCTGGAAATGGTCGCGCTCATTCATCCCGACCTGCGTGTGCGTTTCAGCACAAGCCATCCAAAAGATATGACCGACAAAGTATTGCACACAATGGCAAAATATGACAACATCTGCAAATACATTCACTTGCCTGTACAAAGCGGTAACAACCGTGTGCTGCAACTAATGAATCGCACCTACGACCGCGAGTGGTACATCGGACGTATTGATGCTATCCGCCGCATTTTAGGCGAGGATTGTGGCATCAGTTCAGATATGATTGCAGGCTTTTGTACCGAAACCGAAGAGGAACATCAGGATACGCTAACCTTGATGCAGTATGCAAAATTTGACTTTTCGTATATGTTCTACTATTCGGAGCGCCCAGGTACACTCGCAGCCCGCAAATATGCCGATGACATTCCGTTGGAAGTCAAAAAACGCCGCCTAAACGAAATTATTGCCCTGCAACGCGACCTCTCTTATGAGCGCAACCAACGCGACGTAGGAAAAATCCATCGTGTATTGATTGAAGGCGCTTCTAAGCGTTCAGCAGACTTCCTGCAAGGCAGAAACACTGCTAACAAGGTAGTAGTATTCCCCCGTGGCAGTTACCAAAAAGGACAGTATGTAAACGTACTGGTACATTCAGCTACGGCAGCAACCCTGCTAGGCGAGGTGGTGGAATAAGGTCTTAAACCATGATTTAGGTGATTTTTGAGATTTGCTCGATTGATTATCCCGATTTTCAAAGAATACAAAAGTCACTTTGATTGAGTGTACCCAATCAATATCCTAAGCCATGAACGCCAACATTATTACAGACTTGTCGCAACTGGATTTGAACAAAACTTATGCTTATGCAGATTACCTGTTGTGGCAATTCAGCGAGCGCGTGGAGTTGATAAAGGGCAAGATTTTCAAAATGTCGCCCGCGCCTAACAGAAGGCATCAAACTATTTTGGGTAATTTTCATATTTCAATTGGCGGCTATTTAAAACAGCGCCATGAACGATGCAGATTATTTGTTGCGCCTTTTGATGTACGCCTGCTGGACAGTAAAAAATCTAAGAAAAGCGACCAGGATATTTACACAGTTGTTCAGCCTGACCTCTGCCTAATTTGCGATGAAAGCAAGTTAGACGACAGAGGCTGTCTTGGTGCGCCCGACCTTATCATTGAAATTCTTTCGCCCGGCAACGGCAAAAAGGAGATAAAAATTAAGTACGACCTGTACGAAGAAAACGGTATACAGGAGTACTGGGTTGTATTTCCTGACACTTGTTTGCTGCATCAGTTTGTTTTAAATGCGCAAGGCAAATACGTTTTGGTGAAAATTTACACCGACGAGGACATCATCACCACACCGCTGTTGCCCGATTTGGAACTTGCGTTGGGTGAGGTTTTACAAGATTAAACCAACATTTATAGATAAATAAAAGCGAGATGTACCAAAATAACGATGCCAAACCCATCATCTATATCTATATTACAACCCATTCTCAAATCGCCTGATATGTGGCGGTTGATAGAAGAACTCAACCGCCAATGGCAGTTAGAGCAGGAGCGCCGTCATCGTTTCTGGGCGGCTGTGGAAAGTACGGTTAAGGCGGAGTTTATCAACGGGGAGGAAATTATATACCATTCGCCTGTGAGCGGTCGCCACTGGATGGCGAGTACGCAACTCATGCGCTACCTGTTGCCTTACGTATATAACAACAGGTTGGGCAAAGTTGGCTACGAAAAAGTAATGATTCGCTGTACGCGCAACGACTATGAGCCGGATGTATGTTTCTGGACACAGGAACGCGCCGCCTCATTTGAACCACGCCAAAGCGTATTTCCGCCCCCCGATTTTGTAGTGGAAATTCTTTCAGAAAGCACGCGGGAGCGCGACAGAGGCATTAAAATGCAGGATTATGCCGCACACAACGTGCAGGAATACTGGCTGATAGACCCCGATGAGCGCACGGTAGAACAATACCTGCTCAATGAAGGCATATTCAGCCTGCATCTTAAATTGAATGAAGAAGGTACACTGCATTCACAGGTCATCCAGGGATTCAGCATCCCTATCAAAAGCATTTTTCAAGAATGAACGATATACAGACCATTAAACAGCGCTTCGGCATCATTGGCAATTCGCCGGCGCTGAACCATGCCATTCAAGTAGCCGTTCAGGTAGCGGCTACCGACCTTACTGTACTAATTACGGGAGAGAGTGGCAGCGGCAAGGAATCTTTTTCCAAAATTATCCACAACCTAAGCGCACGGAAACACAATAACTTCATTGCCATCAACTGCGGTGCTATCCCCGAAGGAACGATTGATTCCGAACTGTTTGGGCATGAAAAAGGCTCTTTCACGGGCGCAACTGAAGCTCGCAAAGGCTATTTTGAAGTTACCGACGGCGGAACGATTTTTCTAGATGAAATCGGAGAAATGCCGCTGGGAACACAAGCAAGGCTGTTGCGTGTATTAGAAAACGGCGAATTTATCAAAGTAGGTTCGTCCAAAGTGCAGAAAACCAATGTGCGCGTGGTTGCTGCTACCAATGTGGACTTGCTCAAAGCTGCTGAGCAGGGCAAATTCCGACTGGATTTGTACTACCGCCTCAATACCGTTCCGATATACATTCCGCCGTTGCGGGAGCGCGGCAACGACATTGAGTTGCTGTTCCGCAAGTTTGCTACTGACTTTGCCGAGCGCTACCGCGTCAAACCTGTATCTTTAGATGAAGGTGCGAAGCAGTTGTTGCTAAACTATCCCTTTCCAGGGAACATCCGTCAATTGAAGAATATTGCCGAGCAGGTGTCGCTGCTAGAAACCAACCGCGATATTACAGCAGCTACATTAGCCAAATACCTACCCCCAGTCAACACGAATCAATCAAAAATTACTTCGCTGTTGCCCGTTATTACGGGCGAGCAGAAAGATGAGCACCTTTCTGAGCGCGATTTGCTCTACAAAGTGCTGTTTGACTTGCGCCGTGACGTTACCGACCTTAAAAAGGTGGTGCTAGGACTACTGCAAGGCGATATTGCCAACGAAAAAAATATTTTGCAACAAAACCAACGGTTGTTTGGCAATTTGGAAGCAACGTCAACCAACGAAGAACCAATGGCAACCCACTTCCGCCACGAGCCAATAGAACCCTCTGTTGCTCCTGTGGTCATCGCGGGCAACAGCACAGTCAAATCTGCTGCTGTTCATAAACAAGACGAGTATGAATTTGTAGGCATTGAAGACGTGACCCACGAAATTCATCAGGAAGAAGACAGCCTCTCGTTAGAAAAGAAGGAAAAAGAGATGATTATCAAGGCGCTAATCAAAAATAATCACAAGCGCAAATATGCTGCCCAAGATTTAGGTATTTCCGAACGCACCCTGTACCGCAAAATCAAGCAGTACGGCATAGAAGAAGAGTAAAACATCCATCATACTTATGAAAAAAAGCATCGTTTTCATAATCTTTCAGGCAGTTTTGAGCTTACTGAGTGGCTGTGCCAAAGCGCCAGGTTTTACTTTTTCGGGCATCAACTTAGACCCAAAAATTCAGACCATAGAGATTGAGTTGTTCTATGCCGATGTACCTGCCGGACCTGCCAACCTATCGCTACAGTTTACAGAGTCCTTGCGTGAATACTTCATGCGCAACACCCGTTTACGATTAGTAAATAGCAATGGCGATTTGCGTTTCAGCGGTTCTATTACAGGCTATGAAGTAACACCTGTTGCTCCTTCAGCAGGGTCAGTACAGTCGGGTGGTGTAGACTTTCAGCAGTTGGCTGCCTTGCAACGGCTGACAATTAAAGTAAAGGTCAATTATGAAAACACAGCCGATGAAAGCCTGAACTTCGACCAAGAGTTCACTTTCTTTGAGGATTTTCCTCAGAACCAGAACCTTTCACAGGTAGAACAAGACCTCATCCGCCGCATCTTCGACCAAATCATTTTAGATATTTTCAATAAATCGGTAGCCAACTGGTGAAGGCTTGGCAACAAATTTTTAACTTTGAATTTACGACGCTTCATCCGCCATGATTGATAGGGAACAGTTTACTCAACTTTTACGCTATTCTGGGCAAGGCGCTATGCCTGTTTCCGCCGATATGCTGTCGCAATTAGTAAAAGTTTATCCTTACTGCGCAACCTTTCATCTACGGCTGGCACAGGCAAGCGGCAAACTTGCGCACATTAGTAAGGCTGCTTTGTATGCGCCCAACCGTGCGAGATTGAAGCAGGTTATTAATCAAGAGTTTCATACAACCGACGAAGAGCTAACCACTGCATCTATTGACTTCTCTGCCAATGAGGTAAATTTGTTTGACAAAATCAGTGTGATGCACTCGCCTGAAATCCTGCAACAGGCGATAGTTGTTGAGCCCCCCCAAGAACAGGAAACAACAACGGAAGAAGTTGCTTTTTCTTTCCCAAGCAGCGTTACCACAGAAGAGCAAGAAGTAACAACATCCGACGCGTCTTTCTCATTCCAGTCTGCTGATGTTCCATTGGAAGACGTTTTTACAACCTTGTCGCCTATTGGAGAAATATCAACACAGCAACAGCCGACACAACCCGAACTCTTAGAGGACACCTTGTCTGACCCGTTGGAATTTGACATGGATATGCTTATTCACGACAGTGAGTATGAAAAGTTACGTCAAGAGGTCTTTGGACAAACAGCTCCACTGACAACCTACGAGCCTGCCATTTATCAGGATGATGATATTCTGCCGCCACTGGGCGATAATGAAGATGCTTCGGATGAGGATTTGATATTAGACGGATTAGACCCGATCGTAAGTCCGATACCTATTGCCATAGATGCAACTCCTGCTTTCAATGATGCTTCCGTAACGCCACTTGCCATGCCAGATAAATTCACGGAGCAATGGGTAGATTCCTACAGCGCCCGCATAGATGATGAAAAAGCTTATTACGAAAGTGAAGGAATGTTACAAGCATGGGAAGAAACTATGATGCCCGACTGGAGGCAACTTAGCAATGCTGATGAGCAAGCCTTTCAAGAACAGCAAAAAGAACAAGCAGCGTGGGGCAGCGCCTTTCGTCAACACCCTGCCGACAGTAGCGAAATGACTATTTTAGGTGAGCCCATAGAGTACAATTCCATTGTAGAAAGTTATGCCGAACGCAACCAAGCGGAAGCTGAGTGGTATCAACAACAAATGAAAGCTTTTGAAAACACATCATTAGCCCATGAAACTACGTTTGCTTGTACTGAACATCGGACGAGCGAGCAAACGCCTGCTACCGATGACTTAAGTTTTTTTGACAGCCTGACAGAACCATCTGCTCCGGCTATAACCATTAACCCTCCGACTGAATCTGCTATGAATAAACCTAATACGTGGGACATTATCGAGGAATTCATTAGAAAAGAACCTACTATTATCGTTGACCGCAACAAAATGGAAAGCATAACCGAACAAGAAGACCTTTCCCAAAAAAGTGTACAGGAAAACAACGATAATATTTCTGAATACTTAGCAAGAATTTATGCGCGGCAAGGCAAAAAAGAAAAAGCTATTAGCATTTATCAACGCCTTGCATTGAAATATCCAGAGAAAAGCGCTTACTTTGCGACTCAAATTGAGGAGCTTAACCGCGTACAATAAATGATACAGTTAATCATCGTTCTGATTCTGATTATAGCCATATTGTTAATATTAGCAGTGATGGCACAAAATTCAAAAGGCAGTGGACTTGCAGGCAATCTGGGAGCTTCAGCAGCTACTCAAATCATGGGTGCTAAGCGCACAACTGATTTTCTTGAACGTATCACTTGGGTTTTTGCTGGAGCTATTATGGTACTTTCCCTCTTAGCTAATATCACATTCGACCGCACAGATGCTGTTAGCAGTCCCAACATAGAAGCTGCTAAGAGCAAGCAATTAAAGACTGCACCCGCGCCTTCCAACGCACCAGCGCCCAGTTTGGTAACGCCTCCTGCACCTGCCGAGCAAGGTTCTAAAACAGATTCTGCCAAGTAAGATATCTGAAACCATTAATTTTTTAAAAGTTTCAAACGCTGCGGCTGTTTGAAACTTTTTTATTTTCAAACCAATTTTAACTTTTGTACAAATTCATGCCACGCCCCCGACTCAGTACAGAAGACTACATCAGCGGCATCCGCTCCGGCAACCGGTTTGTGTTAAGCCGTGCGATTACTCTGATAGAAAGTCGTCTGCCCGCCGACCGCGAGCAAGCCGACGCTATTATTCAAACGTTGCTTCCTGAAAGCGGAAAATCTATTCGCATAGGCATCACAGGTGTGCCGGGTGTTGGCAAAAGCACTTTTATTGAGCGTTTTGGCATGCTAGTTACAGGTTATGGAAAAAAATTAGCCGTTTTGGCAATAGACCCTAGCAGCCCTGTAACAGGTGGTAGCATCATGGGCGATAAAACCCGTATGGAACAACTTAGCCACAACCCGCTTGCATATATTCGTCCCTCTCCTTCCGGAACATCGCTTGGCGGGGTTAGCCGTAAGACCCGCGAAACCATGCTGTTGTGCGAAGCTGCAGGATTTGAAGTAATTTTTATAGAAACCGTTGGTGTAGGACAATCAGAAACAGCAGTACACAGCATGACTGATTTTTTTTTGCTACTTATGCTGGCAGGCGCAGGCGATGAGTTGCAAGGCATCAAAAAAGGCATTATGGAAATGGCTGATGCCGTTGTTATCAACAAAGCCGACGGCGACAATATCAAACGCGCCAAAATCGCACAAACAGAATATCGCAATGCCCTGCTCTTTTTCCCGCCTAAACCTTATGGCTGGAAGCCTAAGGTATTGACTTGCTCAGCGCTGGAAGGTAGCGGTCTGGAAGACATCTGGCAAATGATGCAAGACTATCGCAGTCTCACGCAAGCCAACGGTTGGTGGGAACGGAAACGCATACAGCAACAAGAAGCATGGCTCAAAGAACTAATTGCCGAACAGTTATTAGAAAGTTTCTATCGGAATACTGTTGTAAAAACCGCCTGGCAGGAAAAAATATCTGCTATTCAAGCAGGTAGGCAACACGTGCCTCACGCAGTTACCGATTTGATGAATTTATACTTCGAAGCGCAAAAACATCTCTAAATTTGCGCATCTTGCTTTTTTTGAACATCGACCTTTTACCGCTCTTTCAGTTCCGTTAATTTGACTGATGTTAAATTCTTTATGAAAATTTCTGTACGTATTATTGTTTGGATACTTTTTTTTGCTATTGTTGCTGTTGGTATCGCTTGGCGGTTAGAATGGTTGGGTTCTAAAGAAAAGAAAGAAAACACGGCAGCAGGTAGCTCCGCCAGCAACAAAGAGATGCCACCACAGGTAATCAAGGCATATGTGGTCAAAGGTGAGGTGTTGGAAGAGAAGATTAGCTCGGTTGGCTCTATCATCGCCAACGAAGAAGTGGACTTAAAATGCGAAACTTCTGGCAAAATTACCAACATTCTGTTTCAAGAGGGCAGCTTCGTGACCAAAGGGCAATTGTTGCTGCAGCTCAACGATGACGAACTACAAGCTGAACTCAAACGAGCCATCATTCAAAAAGAATTGCTAGAAAAGAAAAAAGCCCGCGATGAGAAACTTTTACAGCGACAAGGCATTAGTCAGGAAGAGTTTGAGGCGCTTATTGCACAGTTAGATGCTCAAAATGCAACCATTGAAGCTATTAAATCGCAGATTGCCAAAACGCGCCTACTTGCGCCTTTCAGTGGGCAAATCGGCTTGCGCTATGTCAGCGAGGGTAGCTACGTTACCCCTGCTGTGCGCATCGCCAACCTGATAGACTTGAGCAACGTAAAAGTAGATTTCGCTATTCCTGAAAAATATATGGGTATTGTAAAAAAGGGAACGAAAATTATTTTTACAGTCGCCGGTGGCAACAGAGAATATACTGGTTCGGTGTATGCGATTGAACCAAAAGTAGAAGCCGCTACCCGCACTATTCAGGTGCGTGCCGTTTGCAACAATCGCGACCGTGAAATTCTTCCCGGTGCTTTTGCCTCTGTAAAAATTGTGTTGAACAAAATAAACAATGCGCTGCTAGTGCCTACACAAGCAATCATCCCTGAAATAGATGCCAAAAAAGTATTTCTTGTAAAAGACGGAAAAGCTATCCCAGTCATGGTTAAAACAGGCATCCGTACCGAATCTAAAATACAGGTACTAGAAGGAATCGCTATTGGAGATACTGTTATTACCACCGGATTACTACAAATTAAACCGGGCAGCGCCGTGAAGCCCACCGAAGTAGAGTAAATCACCCTATGACAATATTTTGTAACAAATCGCTGTTAGGCTGCCTGCCTCAGAGTTTTGCGAGTGCTAGCAGGGCAATAACATCTCACCTAACAGATGCGTTTTCCATCTTGTAAACTAACATTGCCGAAACGCCAAAAGGAAGATGAACGCCTCTGCGAAGTA
>Ga0308419_1000385_pt1 | contig 32641 bp, 21 predicted proteins | sample HotsprSampleMS50_FD_203674 | JGI IMG/M metagenome (GOLD analysis project Ga0308419, IMG submission 203674) | Hot spring phototrophic mat microbial communities from Mushroom Spring, Yellowstone National Park, Wyoming, United States - 20090730_MS50 ... | reverse complement strand
GTCTCGCGTGTGGTGCACGCGGCACGGCCGGAGGCACGCCGGAGGCGTGCCCTACAGCTTTGGGCCTTTGCGTTAAAAAAGAGCGGGCGGGCGTGTAGCGCGGGCGCGGGCGCGAGACGATGGAGCGTGTCCCTCCGGGGCGCAGGTGTGGGCGGGGGAGCATCTTCCCGATCGGCGGCGTCTCGCGTGTGGTGCACGTGGCACGGCCTTCCCGATCGGCAGCGTCTCGCGTGTGGTGCACGCAGCATGGCCGGAGGCATGCCGGAGGTGTGGCCTACAGCGGGCGGCGTGAGAGCGGGCCTGGGTGGGTGCCTGGGTACGCGTCCCTCCGGGGCGCGAGACGCGGCACAGCCGGAGGCACACGCCGGAGGCGTGCCCTACAGGGGGCAGTGGTGCACGCGGCACGGCCGGAGGCACGCCGGAGGCGTGCCCTACAGGGGGCAGCGTGAGAGCGGGCCTGGGTGGGTGCCTGGGTGCGCGCCCCTCCGGGGTGCGAGACGCGACATGGCCGGGGGCACGCCGGAGGCGTGCCCTACAGCGGGCAGGCGGTGAACCTGGGAGCGCGTCCCTCCGGGGTGCGGGCGGCGCCCCCCTGGGAGCGCGCCCCTCCGGGGCGCGGGCGGGGCGCGTCCCTCCGGGGTGCGAGACGCGACATGGCCTACAGCGGGCAGCGTGAGAGCGGGCCTGGGTGGGTGCCTGGGTGCGCGCCCCTCCGGGGCGCGAGGCGGGGGCACGGTGGAGTACGTCCCCCCCTTTCACGTGTAGGTTTTTTGTGCAAGGGGCCGGTTTTGCCCCATCAGGACGCAAGAAAAGCAACCGACACCTATCACCTGTCACCTGAAGACGCCTCACGATCGCTCTGCATTTTCCGCTTTGCGCTCCCCGCTCTGTACTCAATCCGCCGTCAAACGACCGGCCAGCGCCTGGGCAATGCCGGCTTGCAAGGTAGCGTAGGTAATAATGCCCTCCAGATCGATGCCCAGATGTACCAGCATCTGCGCAATTGGGGGTTGAATTCCGGTGACAATCACCTGTGCGCCCAGCAACTTGACTGCCTTGGCTGCCCGCACCAGCGCCTGGGCAACCTGGGTGTCCACCATCGCCACCCCGGTAATATCCAGGATGGCGAGATCGGCTTGATATTGCGCCACACCTTCCAGCAGGGTCTCCAGCACCATCTGGGCGCGGCCACTGTCGATAGTACCAATCAGCGGCATAATAACCACATCACGTGCAATAGGGATAAGCGGTGTTGATAACTCGCGCAGTGCGTCCTGCTGGGCATCGATCACTTGTTGTTGCAACGCCAGGCGCTCCTCCTCCATCTGTTTGCGCTCGGTAATATCGGTGGCAAAACCACACAATACATTGATTTGCCCGTGTTCATCAATAATTGGAGCCATAATCGAGAGATAGGTATGCATACCATCCGAGAGTGACACATTGTTCTCGGTCTCGACCGGGGCACGGGTTTCTAGCACCTGCTGCTCAATCGAACGCCACTCAGCTACCGCTTCGGGTGGAAAAAAGTCAGCCTGGTTTTTACCAATGATTTGCTCCCGGCTCATTCCGAGCGAAGATTCGTAGGTTTGATTGACCACCAGAAACGTCCCATCGAGATCTTTGCAATAAATAAAGGCAGGAATAGCATCCAGCACGGCTTGCAGCATATACTGTGAATTCTCCAGTGCAACTACACGCTGGCGCAGTTGTTTATTCTCCTGTTGGAGTTGAGCGATCAGGGTTGCCTCGTTAGTCATGGTTTTTCCTTTATGAATAATTGGTTATTCCCGTACGGGCTTTTTTGTCTTTCTCTACCTTGAACGTCGTGGCCGAAGCAACACCACAATTGTGCGCGGGGCTACCAGATATTTCAGGCTGGATAAGCGTCCTTCCTCACCAGGCGCGGCAATGTCAAGCGGGCCAGGCAGACTCGTATCCACCACGCGGTACCAGTCAGTCGCTTCGCCTTCTTGAATAACAAAGACAAGTTCTTCCCAGTAGGCGTTGATCATCACATATATATCGTCATCGCGATACGACTCGCCATGCAGACAATAGGCCAGCGTGTGCGAATGATAGGCCAGATCGACGTGCGCCCCGACGCCATACCAGTGAATATCCTCGCGCCAGTAGCGTCCGCGGCCAATTGAGGGATGCGCTTTACGAAAGGCGATCATGTTCTTGAAAAAGCGAAAAATGTCGCGGTTTTGCGCGAGCCGATCCCAATCCAGCCAAGTAATCTCGTTATCCTGGTTGTAGGGATTGTTGTTGCCCCGCTGGGTGTTCAAAAATTCATCTCCCGCACAGAACATGGGCGTGCCATTCGCCAGCATCAACAGGCAGCAGAAGTTTTTAATCTGGCGGCGACGCAAGAGCATAATCTCTTCAGGTACATCCAGGTCACCCTCCCAGCCGCAGTTCCAGCTCAGATTGTGATCCGAGCCATCGTTGTTGCCATGGCCATTGACCTCATTGTGCTTATGATTGTAGGCCACCAGGTCATACATACAAAATCCGTCGTGAGAGGTAATAAAATTGACACTCTGGAAGGGACGATAGGCCTCTAGTAACGTATCAGGGAACAGATCATCACTACCATATAGCCGCTGCATCAAATCGGCTACCTTCCCCGGATCACTCTTCACGAAGGCGCGAATATCGTCGCGGAACTTACCGTTCCACTGCAACCATGAAAAACCGGGAAAGCTTCTGCCTAGCTGGTAACTGCCAATATCCCAGGCCTCGGCAATCAGACGTACATCAGCATAATGGCCGAATGAGCTGATCTCAGTAATCAGCGATGGCTCGTAGAGATTAAGAGAGCCGTTGCTGTTGCGCGTAAAAATCGATGCCAGATCGAAGCGAAAGCCGTCAATGTGCATCTCATTGGCCCAGAAGTGCAGGCTCTCGAGAATCAGTGCTCGTACCGCCGGGTGTGCCGAGCGTAACGTGTTGCCACAACCGGTGTCGTTGAGGTAATACTGTGGATCAGCAGCGAGCAGGTAGTAGCTTTTGTTATCAATGCCACGATAGCCATAGGTTGGCCCTTGCTCATTGCCCTCACTGGTATGGTTATATACTACATCGAGCCAGACTTCGATCCCCACGGCGTGAAAGGCCTTGACCATCTCGCGGAACTCAAGCAGCGGATCGCCATATGCATACTGCTGGTGCGGTGCAAAAAAGTTCAGCGTCATATAGCCCCAGTAGTTGCCTTCCTGCGGATCAAACTGGTGAACCGGCAATAACTCAACCACCGTTACACCCAGATCTTGCAGATAGGGAATTTTTTCCATTAAGCCCGCAAAGGTACCCCGTTTTTCCGGGCTCACCCCCGAATTGGCGCGAGCCGTGAAGCCCTTGACATGCAGTTCATAGATGATCGTGTCGTGTCCATGACGGGGACGATCGTCGCTACCCCAGTCAAACGTGGTGGTAATCGTCGGCAGCACTCCCAGCGGAGCCACGCCATCGGTGGGGCCAGGCTGTGTACATGCCATCCGGCTGAATCCAGGTGGAAAGAAGACCGAGCGGGCGTAGGGGTCGAGCAAGATTTTTTGCGGATCAAAGCGATGCCGGGCCTGTGGTTCAAATGGCCCCTCAAGGCGATAGGCATAGAGGGTGGCACCCTGTGTTGCGGCAAGCGGTACCCAGCAGTGCCAGATCGGGCCAGTTTTATTGATCCGCGGATTAAAGTGATATTTAAAGACGGGGTTCACTGGATCCGCTTCAGTATACAACAACAGGGTCACGCCCGTCGCATAGCGTGAAAAGAGCGCAAAGTTATATGCCTGCTTCGACTCAACCAGGGTGACACCCAGCGGCGAGGGTACACCCTCAATCTCCGCCTGGGGTTCCAGGGTACCGAGCCGTCCTACTCGTTGTGCTATCATCGAAATGCCTCATCTGGGTCTTTACGTGCGAGATAGGTCGCATCGTTCAGACTTCTCACATCAAACCAGAGCCATGGTGCTATTGTAGCATTGGTATACTGATCGTGTTGCAGCCGGGAGAGGGAGGCACGGATGCACGGAGGTGTGAGGAGGTACCACATTGTAACGCGAGGTCACAAAGGGGCAAAGGTGCAGGAGCCGCAGGGATGTTTTTACCACTCGTTCATTAGCGTGGTGTACTCGGTTCTACGGGTGGGATCGGTGTACCAACGTACCCTCAGGTAATCGCTGGTCTTGACGATGCCCAGATATGGTATGACTGATCTCTTTGCTACTATAGCCGGAGCCAACCGGTGTCAGCAACCAGTGCGTCAGGCTGGCTGCCGTTGCCCGGTACTGAAACCAGAACGACCAGAATCGGCCAGAATCGCTCTTGCTTCAGCGATTAAAAATGGTATAATGGCACTATGTTCTTTGACGTTGAAAGACCTGGTGTAAATTATATTACAAGAGACGTTGTATCACAATGAGGATACGTTCTCGAACTATCGATCCTTCTGGCTGCGCTCCGGGTCTCGCGTGGTGGGCATATCCACAAAGCCTCGTGGCAGCATGTATGCTGCTGGATGACGTGGTTTTGACCGTTGGTAGAATCAATTGGTTAAGAAAGGAAGCTGTTATGAGTTGTATCATCCATCCCAACCATTTGCATGTGCATAGCGAACACTGTGGGCATACCCGTGTCCAACACAACGATCATATTGACTATTTGCACGATGGGCATTTGCACCATCCACACGATGGACACTATGATGAGCATGTGCTTGAAGTAAGTGCCACCAATCCCAACCAGTGTATACCTATTGCGTGCCAGTGCGGACATCAAGGATGTGGACACGAGGTGGTGCCGCATGGCGATCATATTGATTACCTGGTCGATGGGCGTCTGCATCATCCCCACGGCGATCATTGTGACGATCATGGGCCACTGGTTGTGTTGTGACGGCTCCCAGGCGTAAACGCATGGGCTTCAAGGGTCTTGTACCCGCGCTGTGTCGCCCCACAACCATTGGTTATGGGCTCGCCAGAACGTTTTACGCAGTGTGGCAGTAATTCTGTCGCCGTTGAGTCAAGCGTATAGGATTGCTATAACAGGAGTTACGCGGTGGATCCTCTGCCGACCGTTCTGGCCTTCGGCAGGGAGGAGAAATGCTTATTTCACCCCTGGATTTTCGTCGAAGGCCAAAAGGCAACCTGACCATCGCGTAACTCGTGTCGATGAGCTGGCCTGGTCGCGTCTTATCCTGGCCGCTCCGGCGCATCTGATGCAGGTTACTCATTGGCAGCCTCATTGTTGTCTGGATGATCACGTTCATCAATCAGTAACTGATGCGCATTGGGTGTCAACAAATCCCGGTCACGCGCATAGATCGCTTCCCAGACCGGATCATCGGGCGGGGGCATCGAACTGGGGCCAATGGTGCGACGCCAGATTTCCTGCACAGGCTGAAATCCAGAGCGGGTATAGAACTGGCGAGCACGTGTATTCGACACGGTCACATACAACTGAATGCGCTCATAGCCTTTTTCCTGGGCCCAGGCAATACCCGATTGCAACAGTTGCTGTGCCAGTTTTCTATTACGTGCCACTGGCGCAACATAGATTGCCAGCAGTTCGGCCCAGTGTCGATGTCGAAATAGGGGTGAGTCGCTATGTGTCCCCATCATTAACAGGCCAACCGGCTCATATCCTTGCCAGGCCAGCAGCGTCATCCCATGTCCGGTTGACCGTACATATGCTAAATGCTCATTCAATACCCGTTCCCATCCATCGGCGAGCATAAAATAGGGATCGAGTTCGGCATTGAACGTATGTAAGGCACTGAACAGGCGGTACACCGCCCAATCATCAGCGGCAACTGCCGAACGGATAATAATGGTCTGATCGTGTAAAGTCATTGTGTCTATATTTTTATAGTACTACAACGAGACCTCATCGCGGCCGAGGCGCGGGGGTTGCAGGCCCACGCACCCCGGTTGCTTTCCGGTGCGGCACGGCGAAGCCGCGCCTTCCTACCTAGGAAATGTCTCGTTGTCGTAATAGGAATCCTATTGCAATGGTAAACCTGGAGACCCGGCTTTATCCAGGACGGAGAGCTAGCAGGCGAATGTCGGGACTCCCGTGATTCACAACAGATTAAGAATTGCTGTATTAGCGACGACAACAAGGGCAATCCAGGCCATGGTATGCTGAACGCCGTGCTGATGAGACAAGCGTGCGCGGTTGAGCAGTAACCTGGGTGCGTTGCACACTGAACAGGCTTACTTCACGTTGACATAACCCATGACAGATCGGACACTCAACCGGTGGCCAGTCCGCCTCGTCAACTGGTCGCAATTCTTCGAGTTCGATGGCACACTCGGCACAACTGTAAACATATAAGGGCATCGTCGTGGCTCTCCTGGTAATAGTGGTCAGTGCGGAACACCGTCGTGTGTCAGATTGATGGTAACGATTCCACTGAGATAATGTATCAGTGGTAGTGCCATACGTCAACCTGGTCTATGCGATTCACCAGTATGACCTGCGTAGTATAACAGTTGCTGTTGTAGATTTCATGCCGAATCATTTGACAGCGCTGGTGACTCACGGCATGATGATACCCGATGATACTGAAATCTGAAAGTGTGCTGCATGCGTATACATCCTGATCCCCGACTCCTCCTCACCGACACGCCGCGTATGTCGCGGCTGATCCGGTTGTGGCGACTCTGGCCTTATGGCCTGACGCTGCTGCTGCTGGTGTTGCTCTGGGTGGCCAGCGATATTGCTGTCCCGGCCAGCCTGTCACTGTGGACGAGGCGGCTGCAGGGATTTGTGACGGTTTTTCTGGGTATTTTTATCGAAGCGCTCCCCTTTTTATTGGCAGGAGTGTTAATGTCCTCGTGTATCCATTTATATGTATCGGAAGAGCGCATCCGCAACCTGTCGCCACGCAATCCCGGCCTGGCGGCGCTGGGTGGCTCGTTGCTCGGCTTTGCCTTCCCTGTCTGCGAGTGCGGCTCGATTCCGGCCACCCGGCGCCTGCTCGCCAAAGGTGCGTCGTTGCCAACCGGTATTGCCTTTGCGCTGGCGGCTCCGGTGATTAACCCGATTGTACTGATTTCGACCTATGTCGCCTTTGCCAGTTGGGAGATGGTGGCCTGGCGTTTCGGGTTGACGATCCTCTTTGCGGTGATTGTAGGGATGATCGTCGGGACACCACCCCGACGGGCGATGGTGCTGGCTGACCGGGTGTGCCAGATCCCTGGTGGTGATGACTATCGCAACTATCTAGAAGAGGGCGACCTGCCGGGTGAGCAACCAGTAGCGGTATCCCCGGTACGCCGTGTACTGGGCCACGCCAGCACTGAGTTTTTTGAGATGAGTCGCTATCTGGTGATCGGTGCTATGCTGGCGTCTGCTTTGCAGACGCTGGTGCCACAGCAGGAATTGCTGGTACTGGGAAATGGCTTGATCGTCTCGGTGGTTGTCATGATGGCGCTGGCAGTAGTGTTGTCGATCTGCTCAACGGTTGATGCCTTTGTGGCACTCTCGTTTGTCAACACCTTCACCCCCGGTGCCATTCTGGCTTTTCTGGTCTTCGGGCCAATGATCGACATCAAGAGCGCTCTATTGCTCACCACGACGTTTCGTCGCCATACGGTGGCGATCATGGTGGTGTTGTGCTTCCTGTTAACGCTGCTGGCGGGTGTGGTGGTCAACTTTTATTTCTGACTTAACGCACCCACGCCAGATGGTCTACAGCATCAAGCACCGGCCAGGTCTCACCGGAATCGACCGCAACTATCCAGGCGCTGCGTGTGCGTTGGGCATGATCAGTGCGGATGAAGGCGATATGGCGGCTGTCTGGTGCCCAGGTGGGCTGTATATCCTCTGAATCATCGCTGGCGAACGTTATCTGACGAGCCGTACCACCATCAGCCGGTATCACCCAGATCGCGCGACTACCACCAGCGGCGGTGCGGCGTGTAAACGCAATCCACGCTCCGTCGGGTGACCAGTCGGGATGCCGATCAACGAACGTGCCATCCGTCAAATCCCGAACCGCGTCACTGTCCAGATCCACCCGACGTAGCTTGCTACTGGCAGTGTCTGTCCCGGTGGTGGCGCTGGCATAGACCAGAGTGCGGCCTGTCGGCGACCAGGTGGCTGGTTCTCCGGCGTGGGCCGGAAAGCGGCGGCGCTCGTTGGTGAAGTTGAAGATCTCAAGCGTCTGCTCGATACCATTGAGAAATGCGAGCTGGTCGCCTCCCGGCGACCAGACCGCCGCATAGGCATGCTCGTGATCGCCATAGAGTGGCCCCAGTGACGTACCATCGGGTTGCGCCAGCCACAGGCGTGGGTGTTCCATCACCGTATCCTGAATATGCGCCCGTTCAAAAGCAATAATGTCACTCAATGGCGACCAGGCTGGCCCGCTGGCGCTGGCATCGGGTGTATCCACCAGCGGGCGCACGTAACGCTCTTCCAGGTTGAGCAGCATCAGTGCCAGCCGCTGTCCCTGCTGGCGCGTGTAGATCGCCCGGCGGTGATCAGGAGCAAGGATAATGCCGGTGATCGGTGCTGAGTCGGTCGCGATGACCTCTCGATGACTGCCGTCGTGATCGGCCAGTTCAATCTGGCTGGTACCATCGGGCGCACTGCCAACCAGCAGCAGCCGCGGACGGCGGGTGTGAAATGTCCAGCTTAGTGCGGCGCTGTTGGGATGGCCGCGCACATCGATCAGTCCAGCCGCAATCGCTACCTGATAGGTCGTATCGGAAACCAGCGGCTGATCGGGGCGAAACGAAAGTGTTGGCCCATCCCAGAAGAAGCGCCCCGGTGCGGCGGGTGTCAGCGTAAACAGTGCCTCGGCCGAACGGCGATCAACCTGGCGCGAAAAAGTCAGGCTAATGGTTGCACCCGGTGCAACTTCAGTGCCAAGCGGTGTGGTCGCCACCAGCGCCACATCGCGTGTTTGTGGGCCACGCCAGATCAGCATGCCGAGCAACAGCAGCAACGTAAGGCATGCCAGGATAATACGGATATAGTATGCCATAGAGGTGAAGCCGGGTTTCAGGGATACAAGTAGGGACTCTGCGGCACTGCTACTGGCTCAACCGCAGTTGCCACAATCGTGGCCTGCTCAACCCCTGCCACCACCGTGGTCGTCAACGTGCCGTGCACGCGCACCCAGTCATCAAGCGGTAGCGTCTCGCCGCCAGCCCAGGCAACCGGCATCCCCACACTCACCCCATCTGCCGCACAGCAGGTAATGACATAGCGTGCCACATAAAAATGATCAGCACCGGCCCTGGCATCCTGAAAAACGAACCCGATGACATCCACGGGGTGGTCTTCCAACTCCGGGCCATAAAAGCTCAACGCCACCGCCCATTGCAGCAAATCCCAATCACTCGAGTCACTGTCAAGCGATGGTTGCCAACTGGATACATTCACCGCGGTTGATGGTTCCAACCCGCGAGCGATCAATGTGTTGGCTCCCAGCGGTTGCGCCGGAACCAGTGTGCCAAACACCAATGGTAGCGCTACCAGCAGGTATGTCCAACCCAGATTGCGAGTTGGGCGAGCTGCAAACACATGCCGCAGTCGGACACCCGCCATCAAAAAGAGGATGATTGCACTGACCAGAACCAGGGTGGTATAGCGGGGATGAATATAGAAATCAAGCTGCCCGCGTGCCCACTTTCCCCATAGCAGTCCTGCCAGACCAGCCAGCAGAAGGATTTCGTTCAGCACGGGGTAACGGATCGTTCTAGTCGTATATGTAATAGGTTGAAGAGACATCGATCACTCTTACTTAGGAGAAAACCGTTGCAGCCAGTATACACGATCCCAATCCAACGCGCAACTTGACCTCTGTTCTCGTCTCTGCTACAATAGGCATGATAGTGTAATCTGGTGATTATATTCAAAGAGCAGCATAACAGCGTATGGTGCGGGCGACAATTGGGAGCGTCACTTCCACTACTTCTGAGTTGTGGCTGGTTAAGCAGCCACGGTCAGGTTGGAGATCGCTATACCCGTCAGAGGCGTTGCATGCTAATCGTGTGGACATTGGCATTGTTGCGCTTCTCAAGATGCAGTGTGGTAGGGATGAAGATCTATGAGGAGGAAAGTTCTATGCACAGAGCAGGTTGGCAGGTTGGTCGCGGGACGTTTGTCGTGCTGGTTTTGATGCTTGCCCTTCTGACGGCATGCGCAGAACAGGGGATGTCGGGGAGACGGGGATTGACACCATCACCAACACCGCGGCCTATCGACACTATTCCCGGTATTGGTGAGGCACCGCCAGTTGAAGGGATGCCGAATGTGGTTCAGGCACAACGTGAGGAATTGATCATTAACGAGGATGGGGAACTAGGGCCGGAAAGCGTGAACTTTGATCCGGGTGTGTCGGTGGAGATTGTGGTGTCAAACTTGAGCGAAAATGATGTCAGTTTGGGTATCAATCTGGGTGGTGGTAGCACAGCCTTCAACCTACCTGGATCGACCCAGCAAGGTTCAACGGTGACGTTTACTCGCCAGTCGATTTTTGTGACCTATGATGATGCGGGTACCTACGAGATTGTCTGTCTTGGTGGGTGTAAAGGCACTGTCAACGTAGTGGTTGGTGAGGGCGAAGCCGAACCGGCTGAGGGCGAAGATCTGATCACTGAGCCGACGGAAGAAGCTGCCGCGCCGACGGAAGAAGCTGCCGCGCCGACGGAAGAAGCTGCCGCGCCGACGGAAGAAGCTGCCGCGCCGACGGAAGAAGCTGCCGCGCCGACGGAAGAAGCTGCCGCGCCAACCGCCGCGCCAATGGCGACTGCCGCGCCAATGGCGACTGCCGCGCCAATGGCGACCGCAGTGGTTGCACCAACGATTACACCCACAATGGCAGCAGCGCCAGCTGCTCCGACAGCGGCAGCGACAGCGACAGCGACGACAGTGGCTCCAACGGCTCAGGCTACGGCAGCGGCTACTCCTGAAGCAGCGGCACCCTCTGACACGGGGAGCGAACCGGCCATCAGTGGCGATGCAGAGGCGGGAAAGGCCTTGTTTAATCAGCCTGTCTTCCAGTCTAGTAGCGGCATTGCGTCTGGATGCTATACCTGTCATTATGTTGAAGCCAGCCGTGGGAACTTCACCGGGCCGAATCTGGCCGGTGTGGGCAGCCGGGCTGCTACGACCGTGTCAGGCCTATCGGCAGCAGAGTATTTGTATAATTCGATCGTGAATCCGAATGACTATGTGGTGGAAGGCTTTGTGGCAGGATTGATGCCCCAGAATTATGGTGAGGTTCTGACTCAAGAACAGATTGATAATCTGGTGGCATATCTTTTGACATTGAAATAAGATGTGATTTTAAGACCACTTAACACGTTACAGGGTGTAAGAACGTCTACGTTTTCTAGTACTGTTAGCTACCAAAGGCGCTTCTACGAACAAATAAGTGTTCAATTGTGGTCTTTGAATCATCTAAGAGCCTGGCTAAAAGTGACGTTCATTTCACCTGAACCCGGCATATACTTTATGTATATGTATCGTTCGTGGTCATTAGCCGGCTGGTATGTGGGGTACGCTGGTCGTTTACTACATCCAGATGACTTTTCAAGAACGCAACGATAGGCACAGGCCCCGTTCGCTTGAACGGGGCTTTTTGCTCTTTATGGACAAGGTATGTCATAATATATATGTTGTGTCAAAGCGAGAAAAGATGTCGTTTTGTGGAAACACGTTTATCTGGCAGGAGTTGTGTGGTGGCTCGTAGCTCCTCTCCTTTTTAACCCGGGAAAGCAGGGTTGTTTTCCCGCAACATTTTCGCCCTGGGCATGGTTCCGGATGTATGTCGCATTTTGGTATGACAAATGTAGGAATGACTCCAGTTGTCTGGTATGCTCGGAACGGTTGAAATATGGTATGTGAAACCTTGTCTGAGGCGAACATAAGGAGCGAGAAACAGATGCAGGATCCGTGCCCTGTGCCTGCCCTTACTCTGCCGGAGGCGAAAAGGACGGTTTGTTCGAGCGGCCACGTACGTCCTATAACAAAGTAAGGAGTATGTTATGCAAACAGCAGGTTGGCCCATCAGTCGGGGAGCGCTGATCATCCTGATCCTGGTATGCGCGCTGCTCACTGCGTGTGCTGAACCAGGAATCCCGGTGATCGAGGGCGAGTCTTCCGTCCCATCGTCCATATCTGCCGCCATCCCCGATGTTGATGTTATGGATGCGGCACCTACTCTGCCAGCAATGCCAGATGTGACACAGTATCAACGGGAGTACATCACGATTAATGCGGAAGGAAAACCGCTGCTTGAACAGGTGCGCCTGCAACCCGGTGTCCCGGTGGAATTTGTGGTAGGAAACTTAAGCGACCAGCAGGTGCGTCTCAGCCTGGAAGCTGTGTCAGGAAGTGTAGCGTTTGATCTACCAGCGGCAACGACGAAACGGTCATCCACCAGATTCAAGCGCCAGTCGATCCTGGTAACGTATGATGCCGAAGGAACCTATGCTGTCCGCTGTCTGAGTGGTTGCACAGGTAGTGTCAGTCTTGTCGTCGGGGCGGAAGCGGTGCCGATCGCACCGGGTGTGCCGCCAGAGACGGGCGAAGCGCTGCCAGCCGAGGAACAGGCAGAAGTGCCGACGGAAGACGCAGCCACGCTAGAGGGGGAATCGGAAGAGCGTGCGCTGCCCGCGGATGCAGCACCCTTTGACCAAGAGGAGCCAGCATCGGCTGCGGAAGCTCACACGGCGCAGCCAACACCAGCGACACCTGAAGCAAATGTAGAAACACTGCCGGAAGCGCCAGATGCAACAGATGGGCCAGCAACGGCTATCGTACCAACCGCTACCGTGACTCCGTCCAGGACACCTGAAGTAGTGACACCCTTGCCGGGTACTGGACGCCGGGTGGCATTAGAGATTGCCAATCGTGGCGAGCAACTGCGGTTCAACAAGGAGCAACTGGGCCCCATCCCCGCTGGTGCGTCCGTCACGCTGTTCTTCAAAAATACCTCGATTGTGAATCCACACAACTGGGTGTTGCTAAATACCGATGATCTGCAAGAAGCGGCGGCGTTTGCAATCCGAGGGTCCACGGAGTCGGATGGCGCAGCAGCGAACTATTTACCGAAAGATACATCGCTCATTATCGCGCATACCAGATTGCTGCCTGCCGAGCAGAACGAGAGTGATACGATTATCTTTACCGCCCCGGCACCAGGCCGGTATATTTATGTGTCGACCGTTCCAGGTCAATATCAGGCCGGTATGTGGGGAGTGTTGATCGTCGAGTAAGTACAGGCCATCAGCGTATGCAAAGCCCCGCTCATAGGAACGGGGCTTCTGGTATACGTCCATGTACCAGTTTTTTCCGTATGACGCGCCTGACTGTTCATTGTAACGCCTTTTGTTGCTTTTTATCGCCAAAAGGCGTTCCTGGTATCGCAAGGGTGGCATCGTATCTGGCATGAACGTGATGATGCAGAAAGGAAGCACGTATGCAGCGACGAAAAGGCAACGTTCGCTGGTTACTGGTGCTGTTCACCGTGTTGATGGGTGTGCTACTGGCGAAGACAGCACTGGCGGCCGAGTTCACCAGCAACAAGATCTACCGGCTCCCCGCAGGTGAGGTACTCAAGGATGATTTGTATATAGCGGCTGCCGAAATTTATATTGATGGCACGATCCAGGGGGATTTGATCGCAGCTGGTAACTATGTTGAAATCAGCGGTACTGTTACTGAAGATGCCATGATTGCCGCTGCCGAGATCAATGTCAGAGGCACCATTCAGGATGATGCGCGTCTGGGGGCAGCCGGGATCATGATCGGTGGCAAGATTGGTGGTGATGTGCTGATGGCAGCCGGTGGTGGAGCAGAGAGCGTTGCATTTCCTGTTGGCGGGCGTACTGTTGAGCAGGGCATACGCCTGGGCAGGAGTGCGCAGGTCGGTGGTGATGTGGTCGTAGGTGCGGGCGCGGCGATTGTGGATGGCACGATTGCGGGCGATCTCCTGGCAGGCGCGGGATCACTGACGCTGGCGGCTGAGGTTGCCGGTGCTGCCCGGCTCGATGTAGAGCGACTCGTTGTTCTGGACGCAGCCCGCGTGGCTGGCCCACTACGTTATACCAGTACTGAACAGATTGCTATTCCCGAAGGTGTTGCACCCACTATTGAGTTTGTGGCAAAAGCGGAGGAACGTGCACAGCCGCAGCCAGGCAACCAGTTCCTGAACTGGCTGGTGCGGACGATGCTGATTATCGCTGGATTTGCGCTACTGGGCTGGCTGGCGTTGCGCTTTGCACCTGGCACGCTGATGCGTCCAGCCCGGACGCTGGCAGCCAATCCGGGACGAGTGGTGCTATCCGGGTTGTTCATCGCCCTGCTGTTTATTTTTTTGCCGCTGGCCTCGGCGTTGCTGGTCTTCCTGATGTTTCTCTTCTGGGGTTGGTTTCCAGGTATCATCCTGTTCCTGCTCCTGTTTGCGTTGCTGGCGGTCATCTGGTATCTCAGCCCGCTGGTGACCGGACTCTGGCTGGGTTGGCAGGTACGGCGGGGGCTGAAGCGCGAGTTGAACGACCTGACCGCATTGTTGGTAGGGGTTGTGTTGCTCGTCTTACCGGGCCGCATCCCGATTCTTGGCTGGTTTGTCTATCTGGTGAGCTTTGTTCTTGCGCTTGGTGCATTATTCATGGCTCGTTCAGGGCAAGAAACCCCACCACTTCGTGTGGCAGACGGTGGATAGCTGGTTGATCATCCTTGTGGGTGTCTCGATACAGGCGGGAATGTCTGGGCCGCAATCGTTATCCAGTCCACCAGCATCCCCAGTTCACGACCGTCATCGGCGTCAAAGGTTGGACTGCGTAACTCGATCAGAGCGCTGCTGTTTGTATCGTCAGCCAGGAGGAGGCTGAAAACCCGCCAGGTTGCTTCTACTGCGATCGACTGGCACTGCGCAGTATCAACTATGCAGACTGTGGCTGCCACAGTCTCGGTGTCAGGGTGCGGTGCGGTGAGACGCAGTTGCACCAGCGCCGAGCGCGGCAGCGCTGCCAGCAGTGTGCCAGGAGGCGTGGTATGGTCAACGGTTTGATGAGCGAGACGAAACAGCGCTCGCTGCCCTGTCCAGCGCACCGATGCTCCCTGTTGTGTCTCGTCTGGATAAACGCCATACACATAGCCAAAGTCCAGGTCGTCGCCCACATCAATATGCGCTGCTGGTGGCGGAGATAGATTGTGCCAACTCCAGTCAAGAACTTTCTGCTCAAAAACGTAGCGTCCGGCAAACGCCTGGCGTGCTTCCTCGGTGTGGCCCCGTGACCGTAGCAAATCACCTAGATGAACCATCGCCGGGATATAGTTCCAATCCTGTTGCCAGGCCGAGCGATAGGCGGATTCGGCGCGTGCATAGTCGCCTTGTCGGCGATAGATGTGGCCCAGCGCAATCCAGTTATCCGGGGTATCACTGGCCGCAAGTGCACGCTGGTAGACGCGTGCTGCCTGTTCCAGATTGCCCTGCACCAGGGCTATCTGGCCTGCCAGCCGATAGAGGCTGGCCACGCTCCCGTTTCTGGCCCACTCCCAGGGATAGCTGATCATGACGGTGTAGAGCAGCAGGACACTCAGGAGGCTACTAACCAGAAAAGGCCGGTTCAAGCTCGTCTGCAGCGCTATACCCGGCTGACGCTGCAATATTGCGATGTTCCAGCGTTCCCCTGCCTGAAGCAGGGCGATGGCGGCAAAGGGTATCAGAACGGGAAACAGAAAATGCCGATACCGTCCTTCACCATGGGTCAGGACGATCGTGACGATGATGGAGAGGCTCCACAATACGAATAGGATACCACCCGGATGCCGGTACCTGACGGCCTGGCCCAGACCCAGTACTCCTGCGATCAAAATAACGAGATAGAGTACATCATCCAGCAGCAGGCTTGACAGGAACACAACTGGTGGTGGGTCGGAGGTGTAATCGGCCAGCAAAAACCGATCCTCAATAACCTTGACGCGCCACAGGTTAACCCACTCTGGCCATAGCTTGCGCAGCAGAATAGCGGGATCGGTGCGCAGACGTTCCAGGCCACGCCGGGTAGCGACTGCGGCGCGCAACGCCGGATCAGGAATTTGCTCGAGCGTGCGAACAATTGTCGCTTGATCCTCAATCGGTTCGTTGAAGGCCCACAAATTGTAGGATAAGCCTGTCTCAACCAGGATGCAGCGTTCATAGGCCCGACAGTTGCGTATTGTCCACGGTGCGAGCATGAGCAGGACACCCAGGACAAACAGCAGAGCATACCCGATCATGCGCCTATACGGGAACAGCGTGGGCTGGCGCTGTCCCTGTTGCGGATGGCCGATAGCAGCCATGAACCCTATCCACACCAGCATCAGTGGCAGAAAGGCCAGCATTGCCGAGCGCGTTAATGTTGCCAACCCGAACAGGATACCAGCCAGCAGGCAGAAAACCAATCGTTGATCCTTCGTAATTGACCACCATCGAGACCCTCTATCCTGCATGCTCACAACGCGGTGTTGCCACTGTAGTAGACAGATCAGTAAGGCGGTAAAGAAAAAGCTAAACAGCGTCTCATTCATGTACAGGCTGGCAAAGGTGTTGAAGGTAAACAGGACAGCCGCAAAGAAAGCAGCCAGGAGCGGCGCGTAGCGTTGTAGAGGGGGGACGTCTCGTTGTGGACGATCATCCGGTGCAAAACGTATTGCATCAGTCAGCCGATAGATCAGGTACACCGTCGCCACGCTTATCCCAATGTTGGGCAGTGCTGCCAGGTGCAGGTTTCCACGTGCCAGCCAGAGCGATGCTGCGAGAAAGAGTGGATACAGTGGTGCCCGCAGCCAGTGGTAGGTATCATAGAAGACCCATCCGCGTCCCAGCAGCAGATCGTGTGCAACCGTTATGTATTCGACTTCGTCGTTGGCTGGCTTGTGGAGCGGTTGCGACCACAATGCCAGACGTAGCGCCAGTGCCAGCAGCAATATGCCGATCACCGCCCACTGCCGATGGCCCATCCTGACTTGCACGCTGAGCGCCGGGTGTTGTATGTTCATATGTACGTCCTTTCCCCTTCATCTAGTCAGACAGCGAGGCAGCGTATGCCGACGTGCGCCTTTTGCCCCATGTCAACCAGGTTTAATGTAAAGACGCAGAGATGCAGCGGGAAGCGCAAAGTCTTGAAGCGCAAAGCGCTATTGTAGCAAATAGGAAAAAGGGAATAGGGGCGAAGCACTGCCTTCTTTTTTCCTCGCTCCTCTTTCCTAAAAAGTTTTGCGCTTTGCGCTTCTTGTTTCGAGGCGCTTTGCGCTTTGGAACACCTCACGCTCGCCCGATCTACCATCACGCCCAGTATACGACCATCATCACTGGCACGGTCATACGTGCGTGGCGTGAAGGTCGGGCTGTGGAGCGAAACCACCAGATCGGTTGATGGCGTGGCGTTGGCTGTGGCGGGTAATAGCAGGTAATAGTTACGCCAGTCGGATGCAACCTGGAAAGCGCCCGGCAATTGCTGCTCAACCTGGATATGCACAGTCGGCGCGGGCGTGCCTGGCGGTCGACCGGCTGCCAGCCGTAGCTGCAAGATGCGTGCCTGATCACCGCTTGCGGTGGCGTGCGGTGCCATGGCAGCGAGGCGTATCGTCGCATGCCCTGTTGTCCAGCGCCAGTCACCGCTTTCCGCAGCGTGAAAGCCACGAATCCAGCCCAGATCGAGCCCACCGCCCACATCAAGCGTCGCCGGCGGTGGACTGGTAAACCAGTGCCAGCTCCAGGCTTGCAGATCTTGCAGCGAAGCCGTCTCGTAGCCCAGGGAGTGGCGGGCCGTCTCAGCGTCACCCTGCTGGCGGAGCAGGTCGCCCAGCAGCAGGTGTGCCTGGGGATGGGCAGGCAGCGTGGCAATCGCGTCGCGCAGCATAAGCGTCGCCTGGGGCTGATCATCCGCCAGCAGCGCCGACCGTGCCAGCGCGATCCGTGCCAGCGCTGAGGCCGGATCATGCGCCAGCGCTTGCTGCGCCTCGTGCCGCGCAGTTGCGTGATCGCCGCGCTCCAGTGCCCGCTCGGCCTGCGCCAGATGCCAATGTTTCCAGCCCAGTTGCCATGCCAGCGTCGGGTAGGGGCGATGCAGCAGCAGCAAGAACACGATGCTGGCCGGCAACACCAGCGCTACCATGCGTTGCAGGCGCGCTGGGGGCCAGTTGCCAGCGAGCAGCAGCGCCGTATAGGGCAGCAGCACCGGATAGAGTGGCAACCGGTAGCGCAGTTCCACATGGAAAAGCAGGGCGGTCAGCAGAATGTAGAGCGACCAGGGGACAAACAGCCAGCGCGGATCGCGTACCGTACACCGGAAACGTTGAAACCTTTCAACGGCTGTGTGCTCCGTCCGCTGTGTGGTGTGTCTTTCTGTTTGTCCGGCCCACTGCACCCCCAGGCTACCGCCCAGGATCAGCAGCAGCCACACCCCATCGCCCAATAGCAAGCGCATCCAGACTTCAGCCGGGGGTACCCAGATCGCCCGCCGGTCACGCAGATCATCACTATATTCCAACGCGAAGAAATGCTGCAACTCGTTCCAGGCTTTTGAGCGAAAGTGATCGGGGTGTTCGATAATCACGGCGAGACCCCGCTGTGTTGCCAGGCGCTGCCGAGCCAGCCGTTCATCGCCCATTGCGTACAATTGTGCCTTGACCGCCTCGCGCCCGGCCGGATCGTTGTCCAGCCAGAGATTTTCGGCTCCGGTGGTATCGATCAGAATCAGTCCACCATAGGTGACATAGTTGCGCATCGTCCAGGGCAGAATGGTCAGACTAAACATGAGCAAAAACAGACCGAGCGGGGCGTAGAGGTGTAGCAGGGGTATCCTGTGCCTGTGCTCTTCGCCTGTGCCATTTTGTGCCTTTGTCGGGATACGCCTCATCAGCGCGTTCAGCATCAGCCACATGGCTCCCAGTGGCAACAACGGCAGCGCGACCGAGCGCGTCAGACAGAGTGCACCCAACACCAGACCCGCCGCGGCTGCCGACCAGCGTCCACTGCCATTTGTCTGGTGCTGGTGCCGCACGATGCGTAGCAACAGCCAGAACAGGATGGTCAGGCCGAACAGGAACAGCGTCTCCGTCAGCAATTCGGTCGCATTGGCGGCCAGGGTATAACTCAGAGCGCCGAGCAGCGCTGCCAGCAAACCAACCCGCCCGGCATATGTGCCGTCAGAGTTGTGCGCCAGTACCGCCTCGCGGGTCAGCAACCAGACCGGAATGACCGTCGCCGCGCTGATGATCGCCTGGATCAGCCGCAGGTGCTGGACGAGCGAGTCGACCAGCAGGATGCAGCCAGCCAGAAACACGCCGTAGAGCGGCGGGCGCATAAAGCGCAGTTCAACATAGCGGCGCTCTTGTAGCAGCGTCAGCGCCTGCTGCAGGTACTCCTGCTCATCGCCACCCAGCGGATAGAACGTGCGCCAGTGCCAGACGATCAACCGGAGTGCCAGCGCCAGCAGAAAAATGCCGACCAGGAGGATGCGCGGATGCGTCTTCAGGGGACAGGGGACAGGTTGAGGCGTGAGCAACGAGGAACGCCCCGAATCCTCTCCCGTGAATGGGGGGGATAAGGGGGGGCGACACGGTGAAGCGGAAAGCAGAAAGTATTTAAGTGAGAACCGTGACGCGCAAAACATATCTCTCTTCTGATTCATTCCCGATGGTGGTACCTGGTGCCATGTCATCTCGTTACCCATTATTTCGGTATTCTTCCTGTTTTCTGGGTTGTACTTCGACCACGTTGCGCTTCGGCGCATTCCGCTTTCTGCCTGGAGTCGTGATATGGTTTCGAGCAGAAAGGGAAGGCGTAGCGCGAGAATGACGACACGTTTTGCGTTTTGCGCTTTGCGCTTCACCCAGGCTGCGCCCCTACGTCACGCCGCGCCGCCGCGTCGCCGCCATCCAGGACACCAGGTACCAAAGATACTTTGCGCCTTTGCGCCTTTGCGTTAAAAAAAGAACGTTCGTCTGTCACCTAAAAGAACGCTTGAACGCTTGAACGCTTTGATGCGCCTCACGCCTGGCCCTGGTGCGCGTTGAACCGCTGATGGGCGCAGCCGTGGGCAAACATGGCACGGTCGCAGGCATCCCCTTGCCACGGCTGACGCCCCTACATGCATGCGCCGCGTCTCGTCGCCGCGTCGCCGCCATCCAGGACACCAGGTACCAAAGATACTTTGCGCCTTTGCGTTAAAATCATGCGTTCCCTGTCCCCTCTCCCCTCTCCCCTAAAAAGCGCCTCACACAGGACGCACTTCAGCCCAGTCGATGCGCACACCCAGCAACCGGAGTTGACCAGCCTGGATTCCCTGCTGAGACAGCAAATCATCGGCCTCTGGCGTAAAAATACCAGAATGGATGGTGATCACAATGTCGGCCCCAGCAGGTATGCTGGCTGGTAATGCAGCACAATAGACTTGCACGTCGCGTTGGAGGGCGATACGGGCAAAAACCTGCTGCCTGGTTATCAGGTGTAACCGGGGGAGTTCCAGATCATTCGGCCAGCCGCGTCCATCAGCACGCATGCAGAACTGCTGCCCACCTGCGTTGCCGGCCTGGGGAAAGCGTAAGTGAGCCTCGGCAGTTGACCAGCGAAATGTGCCGACACCAGCTTCGCCTTCGCCCAGATAAAAGCCCCGGATATAGCCCAGGTCAAGATCGCCTCCTAGGTCGAGGTGATTATTGGCGAGCGGGGCCGGATATAGCCAGTCCCAAGCCCACTCCACCGGGTTGTGATTGTCTACAAACGTAGGCGAGAGTATCTCGCGCGCTGCATCCAGTTCACCCATATGCCGCAGCAAGTCCCCACGCACCACCGCCTCCTGCCAGTCGTTCAGCGGCATATTCGTTTGACGATCAAGCAGCGCCAGTCCGTCCGCCGGTTGACCTTCAAGCGCAGCCAGCAAAGGCCAGGCAATTGCCTGTATACGGGTCGGGATGTTATTCGTTTCCAACAAACTGCGTGTAGCAGCCGCATCACCAGCACCCAGTGCGGTTTTCAGGTGCTGTTCCTGGATGTGGTTCGGGCGCTCCTTCCAGGCGATGATCGTACTGACCAGGCTGGAAGGATAGGGGCCGAGGTAGGAGGCAAGTGTGGCCGGTGATGGTTGCAAATAGGCATAGGGTGTCCAGATGACAAATGCCAACAGTAACCCGATCACGAGTGCCCAACTGCGGACTGCTAATCGTTTTGTTCCTTCGTGTTCTTCGTGGTTTAATGTGTTGCGCCTCTGCACCAGCGCGTAGGCAGCAAAGATAAACACAAACGGCAGCAATGGCAACCGAAAACGATTGATCGCAAACAGCAAAGGTGCGGTTAGCACGTTATACAACCACCACAAACCGACCAGCCCGATGAGGCGGGGAGGCGGAGAGGTGTCTTCAGGTGACCGGTGACTGGTGACCGGTGACCGGTGCGGGGATGTGGGGAGGCGATGGGGCGGGGATACGAGAGTATGAAGATGCGAGAATGTGAGAGCGTTCCAACGCGAAGACGCCTCACGCTTCGCACCCTGTCGCCTCATCGCCTCATCGTCCTGCGTCTCGTGTCGCGCATCGTGCATCGCACGGCCATAGCCGATCGCCGCCAGCGGCACCGCCAGCGCATAAAGCGTATCGTCCAGCACAAACAGCGCCAGCGTGTACCAGCGTGGCAGTCGGCCCAGGGTAAAGCCGCTACTCATACGTTCTGCGCCGGTATAGTTGATCTGAAAAAAATCCAGGAGTTCTTTCAAGCTCTTCATCACAAAAGCACCCGGTCTGGTGCGGATCAGACACAGGCCCTCGGCAATGATCAATTGCTGGCGCTGGCTCTGGGTGATGGTGGTAACTGGCTGTTGCAGCACGTCCTGCAAGCGTGGGTCGTTGTGTTGCCACAGGCACGTATCGTTCATCAGCCTTTGCCGTTCGCCTGGCGTCAGGCGCTCATTAAGGAGCGCCAGTACAAAGTTCCGTGGCGGCGCATCCTGGCGCTGCCCGTCGTAGGCCGTGCGTGCGCCCAGCAACAGGTTGTACGCTCCGGTTGTATCTACCAGCACCGGCCCGCCATAGACGCGGCTGGCATACAACGACCAGGGCAGGATAACGAGACAGCAAGCCGCGGTAAAGATGCCCATGGCACCAACCACCGTCGGCAGGCGACGATCGGCGGTTGTCCACCCCACCCACAGCGCCACCAGCGGCAAAAAGCCGAGGGTTAGCCCACGGGTCAAGGTTGCCAGTCCCAAGAGTCCGCCTGCCAGTGCTATCAACCATTCGCCTCGTTGTCGCAGCGCCAGTACCACAAATGCGCTCAACAACAGCGTTTGATACAACGTCTCGCTGAGTATGATCTGGGGGTAGACGGCAAAGGGCAGATAGATCGCCATAAGCAGCGCGGCTACCCCTGCGAACCAGGGTTGTCCACTGGATTCACCGTTGTTTGCACGGGGCACAGGCATTAACCTCAGTGCCAGCACATAGACCAGGATCACATTCAGCATGCTCAGGATCGTCTGGGTGACATAGATTGGCGTCGTTTGCAGGCCGAAGCGCTGGATATGCCACGCCAGAAAGATGATATACAGTGGTGCCCGTGTCCACAGCCACTCCCGATGCCAGGCAAAACCGCGCCCTTGCGCCAGCCAGTCAGCGGCTGCCAGATATTCGGCCTCGTCACCGATCATCCCGGTGCGCGGCAGGTTCTCCCACAGCGCTACCCGCACGATCAGCGCCACCAGTAGGATTGGAAGGAAGGTTGGGATATGCCAGCGAACCAGCCAGCGGTTGTGCCAGCTTTCAACGTTCATCATCCGCCTCTGATGTCAAGTGGTCATGGGCCGATGATTGCCGATCTGCCAGCAGATCCTGCAGTGTCCGGGGCGCGATTGCAGCCAGTACCAGCAGTGGCATAGGGAGCGGTTGTTGCCAGAGCCAGGCGACGTTCAGCCAGAAACCAGGGAGTACCAGAGCGTGATAACGTCCATCCGTCGCGGGCAGAGCGGCCTGATATTTGCCATCTGGTAAGAGATGGTAGAAATCGGCACGTTCTTTGCTCGGACGAGGATCAATGATCCAGTATTCACGCACACCGGCTTCCTGGTATTCGTAAAATTTATCGGCCCGATCACGGGCAACACTGGTATCAGACACTACTTCCACCACCAGATCCGCCGGCCCTTCCAGACGTTCTGGAGTAAGCCGATCTAGATGCTCGCGGGTCACAAAGAGGACATCTGGTTCACGCGCAGACATACCGGCCCGAAGGCGCATCTCGAAGGGTGCGGTCATCACCGTGCCCAGATCGTAAAGATCGGCATAGAGTGCCAGTATCTGAAATAGGAATCCGGTCAGCCGTTGATGAATGGTATTGGGTGGCATAAAGACAGTAACCTCCCCCGCAACCCATTCGGCATGCGTATGCTCATCAAGAAAGGCGCGGAACTCTTCATAGCTCATCTGGTGCCGCTTTTCGCTCATGTCTTGATTCGTTGTGACAAATGCTGTCATCGTTTATCCTCTTTTTTAACACAAAGACGCAAAGGGGCAAAGCCGCAGAGAGATTGATGGGCGACGTGCCAACGCCTCCGCGCCTTGTCGTCCCCAACGCCCCGCCCGCATCCCGGGGCGGCGCTACCGTTCCGACGCGACGATGCGTCGCCGCCTCCTTCCGTCGTCGCCTCCGCGTCTCGCGCCTCCGCACCCCTTCGCCTCTTCACACGAGGGAACAGAATATCGGTGTCCGAGCCTGTCACCTGTCACCTAAAGACGCCTCGCGCCTCCGCACCTCTTCGCCTCTTCACACGAGGAAACAGGGTATCGGTGTTCGAGCCAACCAGCCTGTCACCTGTCACCTAAAGACGCCTCATGCCTCCTCACCTCGGTGCCACTATCTCCACCGTTGTCAACACCAGGCGTTGATGTGGCAGTACGTTCGCACCCTCTACCGGCAAGCGGGCCGACGGCGCGGGATCTCCGGGATAATACACGCCCACCAGCAACGTGTAGCGACCAGGCGGCATATCGAGCGGTAGGCGAATGGCCCGCTCGTCGTGAACCGGCTTACCGGGCAGCCAGACACTGGTTGGCAGATAACCACCCAGCGGTGGCCCATCCTGGCCGGCAACTGGCGGTACTTCGCAATCCTGACAGAGATGGACAAAGATGCTGTAATCCTGTTCCGGTTGCGCCAGCACATCCCAGAAGAGCGTGATCGGCAATGTACCACCGGCCTGGTACACACCAGAGCCAGCCGGTGTGGTCGCTTTCAAGGTATAGCCGAACAGAATGATCTCTGACCCAAACTGCGCCTGTACGGGTATGGTAGGGCGGGCCACCTCACCCAGTTCATAAGTTTCGGGCGAACTCTGGCAGAAGAGATGTACGCCGTTCCACTTCCAGATGCCGCATGGCCACTTGCGCTGTTCGCGGGTATACTGAAAATACAGCCCCACCATCCCATACGTGTCGCCTTCCTGCGGTGGATCAACAAAGCGTGCATGGTCAGGCGCGATCAACAGAAAGCTGCGCAGATAGCCACTGAAGGTTTGCTGGCGGCGGCTATGCCAATCGCGCTGATTAAACGTTGTCTGTCCACGTTTGAACTCATCGAACACCGTCGGTTCAAGCGGGGGATCGGTGGTCAACTGGCGCATATAGTAGGCATATAGCGGGCGCAGGTACTCTGGATGGAGTACCACCAGATCATCGGGGTGCATATGCTCAATGAGTTCCTGTAGCGCCTCTCGATATTGCTCCTTCACCGGGTCGCCGGAGAACAGACCGAGGCCTGGCTGGGTCAGGGACGCTAGATTAATGCCCAGGGCCATCATCAGCAACACGCTGAAAAGGAACCGGCTGATATCAGAGAAACGTTGCCGGTCAGTGTTCAGCAGATGCAGCAGCGGATAGACCAGCAACACGATCCAGGCCGGGTAGATCAGCAGCAGATAGCGGGCTTCATACATGCGCGTAAACACCAGTTGTGTCAGAAAGAGTACCAGCGGCACTCCCAGGAAACAGAGCAAAACCTGCGCGGTCTGGCGCGTGGCGGGCGCGGTATCACGGGACAGGCTGTGCCAGAGCAGCAGCATGCCGCCCCACACCGTTAGCCCGATCCAGGGAAGTAGCCACCAGAGCGGAAATTCACCCGGCCAGCGATCGACACTGAAGCGCACAAAGGTCAACCATAGTGCCTGAAGTGGCGGGGCCGGTATCGCCCCGGTCTCAGCCGTCTCGCGGCCCAGACCCTTGACCATCGCTGCCACCAGGCCGACGCACGCCAGCCCGAAACTGATGACGAACCACCGACCACCGATCACCCGATAGAGACGTTGCCCGACCGTCGCATGACCTCTACCTGCCTGCTTGTGCCGATCTCCTGTCAACAGCCAGCTGGCCCAGGCAGCCAGCAGCAGTAATAGCGCCAGACGATGCACAAAGATGCTGATCAGCGCAATACTGCCAGACAGCAACCAGGCGCGGCGTGGCCCCCCCGTGGACGGGGGGTCGGGGGGGAGGTGCGGCAGCGCATGGAGCAAGCACCCCAGCAGCAATGTGGACATGAGCAGCAGCAGGCTGTAGGTCTTTGCTTCCTGCGCATACCACAGCGCAAAGGGCGAGGTCAGCAACAGCAAGCCCGCCACCAGACACGCAACGATGCGCAGCGAGACCCCCCCGTGGACGGGGGGAGTAGGGGGGAGAGGAGCCGACAATCGCAGCGTCGTTGCAAAGAGTGCCACAACTGCCCCCGCCCCCGCTACCGCCGAGGGGAAACGTAATGCCCACTCGCTATCGCCCGCCAGCACCACCCAGCCTTTTAGCAGCAGATGGTACAGCGGGTAGGCTGCATCCAGGCTCACCAGATCCCACAGCAATGCGCTCCAACTGTGCTGGAGCATCTGCCAGGTGCTCCCCTCGTCTAGCCAGAGACTCTGGCGATCGAGCCAGATCATCCGCACCCCCAGCGCCAGTACAAAGATGCAAAGATGCAAGGATGCGAGGATGCGAGGATGCGAGGATGCGAGGATGCGAGGATGCAAGGATGCGAGGATGCGAGGATGCGAGGATGCGAGGATGCGAGGATGCGCATTCGTCTCTTGCCTCGCGCCTCGTCGCCGTATCGCCTCGCGCCTCGTCGCCTCGTCGCCTCGCGCCCCGTCGCCATAGTGTTGCCTGGGTGTCGTACTCATAAGAGGACAATTTTCTCCCGTCCCTGCGTCACATGGCGCGTTGCGTTGCGGGTATCCACCACAGCCGCCGCCTGCGCAACGATCTGTTCATAATCGAACGCACTATGATCGGTAATAATCACCGCGCAGTCAGTACTTGCCAGCAGATCCATGTTGAGCGGTGTGGTGTGCAACACCTGCCCGGCATGGTTTTGAAACGAGGATATATGCGGATCGCAGAACACAATCTGCGCTCCATCGGCCTGCAGCAGATCAGCGATCTTGAATGCGGGCGACTCGCGGTAGTCATCCACATCCTTCTTGTAAGCCACGCCTAGCAGCACCACCGTTGCACCATTGAGTGCCTTGCACTGCTGGTTGAGCGCCCGCGTAACCAGATCATGCACATGGCGGGGCATCTGCGTATTGATCTCCCCCGCCAGTTCAATAAACCGGGTCGATAGGTCAAATTCGCGGGCCTTCCAGGTCAAATAGAACGGATCGATGGGAATACAATGACCGCCCAGCCCCGGCCCGGGCAAGAATTTCATAAAACCAAACGGTTTGGTCGCAGCGGCTTCAATCACCTCCCATACGTTGAGCTGCATACGGTCACAGAGCAGCGCCAGTTCGTTCACCAGGGCAATATTGACGGCGCGGAAGATATTTTCAAACAACTTGGTCAGTTCAGCCACCCGTGGGGATGACACGGGCACGACCTGGCTGGTAATCTGGCGATAAAAAGCACTGGCAAGCGTGGTACAAATATCCGTCACACCACCGACAATCTTCGGCGTATTTTCTATGCTCCAGCCCTGGCTGCTGGTCTGCCCAGGATCAATGCGTTCGGGCGAGAAGGCCAGAAACACGTCCTCGCCAACCCGCAACCCAGTGGCTTCCAGTCGCGGTTGCACGATCTCCTGCGTCGTGCCAGGATAGGTGGTACTCTCCAGGATGACAAGCTGACCCATGCGGAGCATGCGGGCGATCTCTTCGCTGGCTTGCTCAATATAGTGTAAATCCGGGTCGCGGGTATGGTTCAGCGGAGTCGGGACGCAGATCACAATCACATCACAAGCCCGCAAACGGCGCATATCCGTCGTTGCTTCCAGCGTTCCCTGCTGCCGCACCGCCAGCATACGTGTCGCTGTCACATCACCAATATAGCTTTCACCATTATTCAGGGCGGTCACCCGGTCACGATCAACATCAAAGCCCAGCACCGGAAAGCCGATTTCGGCAGCTCGCACGGCCAGGGGTAGTCCCACGTACCCCATACCGATCACGCCGATCTGGGCAGTATGGGACACGATCTTATGCAGCGGTGCTGGTTCAATTGCAACAGGTACTGTCATAGATAAACCTCTCATCTTCATAGGTACCAGGTGACAGGGGATAGGTAACCGGGAGTAGTGCCCCTATACTCTGTCACCTATCCCCTATTTCCTTGCTCATTCCTCATCGCCAAAGCCGACTGATACATCTGCTCAAAGCGGGCCGCAGTCTGTTCCCAGGTCAATTCCAACTCAATGCGTCGTCGGGCAGCCGCCCCCAGGCGTGCGGCCAGCGCCTGGTCATCCAGCAAGCGAATGATCGCCGCCGCCAGCGCGGGCGCATCGCGGTCGGGAACGATCAGGCCATGCTGACCATCGTGGATAACATCGGGCACACCTGCCACCCGCGAGGCCACGATCGGGCGGCCCGCGCTCATCGCCTCCAGTAACGTGTTCGGCAACCCATCCGCGCCCTGATCGCGGATGATGGGCAACGCAAAGACATCGGCGGCGGCGATATACATGGCGGCGCGGTGCCGTTCAAGCTGGCCAGGAAAATAGACCCGGTGGGCAATGCCCATCTGTGCCGCCTGTTGCTCCAGGCTCTCGCGCAGGTCACCATAACCGACCAGCGCCAGTCGTGCCTGGGGATGTGCCGCTAGCACGTGGGGCCAGGCCTCCAGCAACACGCCAAATCCCTTCTTGTAGACCAGACGCCCCAGTCCCACCACCAGCCGTGCTGCATCGGGCAACCCCAGTTCGGCATACACCTGTGCCCGTGCGTTGGGATCGGGGCGGAACTCCTGCGGATTGACCCCATAGGGAATAATACAACTACGGGGTACCCGCGATCCCAGGCGCAGGCTGCGCTGGTACAGATCGTTGCTACACGCGGTCACAGCGTCTGCTTCGCGCAAAGCCAGGCCAGCCGAGGCTGACATGGCCCAGTGCTGCTCGGCCAGATAAATGTCGCTGCCATGCAGACTGATCACCAGCGGTAAGCGATACTGGTGGGCAATCAGCGCGGCTGGCACACCGTTGGGTAGTACCCAGTGCGCATGAAGCAGGTCAAAGGGCCGGTGCGTCTCCTGCGTACCGGCTGCTGACCCGTTCAGCGCATGGTACCCATTGGTGAGGCTGCGGCGCAAGGCGTACAGGGTACCTGCCAGCGCAAACGGCATGGCCGCCAGCGTCTGAGGCTTAATATCAGTATCGCTTAACAGCGATTGGGCATAGCCCCAGATGTTCAGGGCCGGGTGTGGGGCATAGCGAAAGAAATGCAGAAAGACGCCTCGTTCCTGCGGGGCGCGCCGCACATGTGGATGCCAGGGTGCAATCAGGTGAATGCAGTGCCCGCGTGCAGCTAATCCGGCTGCTATCTCCTCAATAAACGGAGCCGTTGGTTCACCTGGATATTTGGGATATGAGGATGTTAGCATCAGAACCCGCATAACACTCCTTGAAGCACAAAACTTCTAAGCAGAAAGCGCAAAGCTTTTAAGCGCAAAGCGCTATTGTAGGAAATAGAAGGGAATAGGGTCTGTTGAAGCACTGCCCTCTTTCCTATTTCCTCGCTCCTCTTTCCTAAAAAGTTTTGCGCTTTGCGCTTTTTGTATCTCCTCTTTTCTACCGCTCTGCTGAAGACGAAAAGACAAGTTGACCATGCGACCGCGTATGCCCTGAGGAGATAGCATAGGACGCTATCTCCTATCTCCTATGGGCGTTGTCGGTGGAAAACGATAGATCAACACCCGCTGCTCGGCCGGCTGACTGATATAAACGAGGGTAAAGCCGGCAATCGTATCTCCAACGCGCACATCCTGGGCATGGATCAACGGAGCCAACGTGTTGGCCGCATCGCTCTTCACCCGCAGCAAATGTTCGAAGATTACATAGCGGGCATTATAATGGTCTGCCAGAAAGAGAAGCATCTCCATATCAGGCGTGTTGGGTATCATAACTGCTGGCCGTTCAGCATGCCAGTTCAGTTGCCAGGGATTGCGGGCCATAATCACCGTATCGGGGGGGGTATGTGTACGCAACCAGTCATACGCCGCCAGATCGGGTGCCCAGCGTGCTGGCTCGGCCTGCACTTTATCGGCAATCAGTGGCCAGGAGGGCTGGATGATGCTGCCGATGGTGTATACGACCAGCAGCAGACCCGGCGGACTCCAGCCACCATTGCCCAGCGTCGCCAGACGGTCATAACCAGCCCAGAGTATCCAGGAGGCCAGTAACGCCAGCCATGGCACCAGCATCACAAAATAGCGTTCTTCGTTCGTGCGCCAGTAGGTTATGAGAAACAGCGTGTAGACACCCGATGCCAGTAGCAGCAGACTCAGCAGACTGCGCCGAAAGCGAATAGCGGCAATCACGCCCAGGAGCGACAGCCAAGCACCGGTAGGCGACAGCAGGTTTTTGCGCTCGCTGCTGCTAAACAGGTGCGCCAGTCCCTCTGGCAGTCCTGTCCAGGCAGGTAGCAGATAGTCGCGGGCCGCACGTACCTGGGTCAGGAATTTCTCAAAGGAATAATCAAAGCCCCAGCGTAGAATCCAGCTGCGATCCGGCCGGCCTGGCCCCCCCAACTCGCTCGCATAGACGCGATAGATGTCCTCCCAGGCAATGCCGCTGTCGCCGCGATAGCCCAGCACCCAGGCGTCATAGCTCTCGGTGGAATACACCGGTGCGCCAAACAGCACCAGATTGCGCAGCAGGTAGGGCGACAATACCAGCAATGCCGGGAGCGCCCAGAGCATGCCGATCACAACAATGGCCGACCAGCGGTGGACAATGGCCGACCACCAGGGGCCAACCACCGACTGCCGGCTATCGACTGCCAACGGTTGACCCAGAAGCCATAGGCCCATGCCAACGGCAATCATCGCCCCGCTCGGTTTTTGCAGCATCATCAGCCCCGTCAGCACCCCGGCTGCGATCAACCAGCGTGCTGGAGCCACTGTCAGAACGTGACGGGTAATATGTGAAAGGTGAGCCGCCATATCAGCGCTACCCGTGGTGTCCGGTATGGTATGTGTAGTCATCCATGCCCGGCTCGCCAGTGTCCCACGATAGAGCAGATAGATCGCGGCCAGCGTAAATACCACGAAGCCCAGGTCGCTCGTGGCATAGATCGTCAGTTTGAAAAAGAGATGACTGGTCAACGTCAGCAATGCCGCTGTCAGTCCAATGCGCCGATCCCAGAAATAGGTACCAATATGGTAGATCAGTACCAGCAAAATGGCGTTGAAAATCAAATTAGGGATCTTAACCGCCCAGGCATGCGGGCCAGCCAGTGCCAGGAACGGGGCAATCCATATCGGCTGCAACAGCGGCCAGGTCTCTTGCGGTCGGGTAACACCATCATAGAGGCGGTAAAATTGCGTGACATAATCCACTACCCATCCGCGTCCAGCCACCAGGTTACGGGCGACAACTGCATTATCGGAGTAATCCGCGTGGCCTACATAGGGGAGCGTCGCAATAACCGTCGCCTGGTATGCCAGCCAGATACCACCCGACAGCACGAGCAGCAGCAGCGCGACCGGGCGGCGGTTTATGCTGTTGACCAGCCTGTTGACGCTGCGTGGCAGACCGCGGTGCCCCAACACCAGTGTGAGTGACAGCAAACCGGCACCTAACAAGCCGTACAACAGCGAGTCGGGGAAGGTATCCCGAAACACATGCAAACCAGGTGGCTGATAGGTCTGACCGAACCGGGCCAGCACATAACTCAGCCAGGCCAGCGCCGCAGTCATCAGGCCATAGTTCAGGGTGTGGCCTTGCGTGTAGCGCCGTAACAGAGCACACAGTCCGTAGCGCAGCTCACGCTGCCATGTAAGCTGCAGCGCCAGCAGCAATACCACCAGCACCACATTCAGAATAACACCCATCCAGATCCGCAGCAGGGCCAATCCTATCCCCACCAGGCCGATCCCCAGGATCGTGAAGACAAAGCCCAACGCGGATGAACGGAACAGGCGGAGCAGCAGGATGTAGAACAGTAGTGCCACCAGGATCAATGTACCAACCGCGTTCCAGGCCGGTGTCAGGAACAGATGCTGGCCCACGCCAGGAGTATGAATCTGAACTGCCGCCAGCCGGATGCCTTTGGGTCGTGGATCGGGGCCATGCCGTTCGGTGTCGGTAAAACTGGCCGAGGTGCGCAGATCGATAGTGAGATCGGCTGAGGTACGGTCACCAGCGGGGATGGTAAGGGTATAGGTTTCCCAGGTACTGGTTGGCACAAATGACCCAACCAGACGACCATCAGCCTCAACCGTAACCTGCGGCTGATCGACGGCTGGTGCCACAACATCATTCGGCCAACCCTGCACCAGCAGCGTGAGCGTGCTTGTGGTACCAGGCCCCAGATCAGACAACCGCAACCGTGCATGTTGCCGTGTCCAGCGGCTTCGTCCGGTCGGCGAGTCGGGCGTGAGATCATCGGCATAGAAGTCGCCGCGCTCGACCGCATCGGCCCCCAGGCCAGCGCTGGAGTCAAGAAAAAACTGATCGCCAGGCCAGCCGATGGCCACCCTGCCTGCTGGTGGGGCTTGATAGGCCAGGATGCCCACCAGCACACTGAGTAGCACGATCAGCGTCATCGGGAGCATAGTGACTGTGATCCGCTGACGGTTGCTGGCTACTGACAGGTGATTGGCGGCTGCTGGCTTCTGATTACCGGTTGACACTCGCTCGCGCCCATAGCCTGTTGATGGTGATTGTGTTTGCATAGTGCCCATTATACAGCGAGTCAGCATATGCCAGAATGATACCCTGGTGAATGGCGGATCATAGCGGTGGTGCGAGGCACGAAGTCGCAAAGCAGATGCGCCGTAGCGCTTCCTCTCAGCGGGGGGGCCGGGTGGGTGCCGGGGCGCGGGTAGCGAGGTGTGAGCGTACCTGGGAGCGCGCCCCTCCGGGGCACAAGACAACGTAGCGCCCCTGGGCGCGCTCCCAGGCCGGGGAGGCATCCTCGCGACGGGCGGCGTCTCCACGTGCGGGGTACCCGGCACGCCTGCGGGCACGCCGGAGCCGTGCCCTACAGCGGACGGCGAGCGCGCCTGAGTGCGCGCCCCGGGTGCGTCCCTGGGTACTGGGTACGCGCCCCTCCGGGGCACAAGACAACGTAGCGCCCCTGGGCGCGCTCCCAGGCCGGGGAGGCATCCTCGCGACGGGCGGCGTCTCCACGTGCGGGGTACCCGGCACGCCTGCGGGCACGCCGGAGCC
>Ga0308419_1000384_pt1 | contig 32695 bp, 32 predicted proteins | sample HotsprSampleMS50_FD_203674 | JGI IMG/M metagenome (GOLD analysis project Ga0308419, IMG submission 203674) | Hot spring phototrophic mat microbial communities from Mushroom Spring, Yellowstone National Park, Wyoming, United States - 20090730_MS50 ... | reverse complement strand
GCCTACTGACGCGGCAGTGTGGCGAGTTGTCGCCCGAAACGACCGCCCGGATACAGCAGTTGACCATGGCGCAACTGGAGCAACTGGCCGATGCCCTGCTGGACTTCACCGGCCTGGCTGACCTGGAGGCGTGGTTGCAGACCACCCGGTAAGCCAGTGGGTCATTTATTACCGACATAGATGCTGGCTCTCCAGGTATAGCCCGGTAACAATTCCTTCCTCCCGCAATGCAGGAGAGGAAAATTACCAGAGGTGACAAGCTTACCCCGTTCGACTACACTCAGGATAAGCTTTCAGCGCAATCGAACGGGGCGGGCTGCCATACAATACAATAGCCTATGCGGGTCACTCATTCTGCATTACCAGGCGATAATATTACAGCCGATCATCCACGCCTTGATTACAAATCAATCTGAGCCGGCGGACTGGGCCGTTTGTTGCCCAGTTGTTCCAGGATAGGCGGAATCTTGCCATGGCCCTGATCCGGTGGCACCAGGAGCATGTCTTTCGTATAGATCGATGCGTGCCGATCATAGAATGACAGCTCGTATTGATGCTCCAGGACGATCGCATTGGTAGGGCAGGCATCCTCGCAGTAGCCACAGAAAATACAGCGCAACATGTTAATCTCATAGGTTGCGGCATAGCGCTCACCGGGCGAGATGGGATGATCAGGATCGTTTTCAGCCGGCACAACCAGTATCGCATCAGATGGGCAAGCCGCCGAGCAGAGTGAACACCCAATACAACGCTCCAGACCATTTTCAAAGCGCTTCAACTCGTGTCTGCCACGAAAGCGTTCACGAACCGGCCGCTTCACCTCCGGGTATTGCACCGTAACCGGTTGCTCGAACATGTAGCGCAACGTGGTACGTAGTCCTTTGAATAGTTCACCTAGCATCCTACTGCTCCTTTTAAGATCTCATCTCATGATGACAATTGTTGCTCAACACTCGCTGATGGCAATGGCTCCCTCGGCGCAAACTCAATCGAAGATCGCGGGCGCGCTGCCTGTCCATAGCGGACAGTCACATAGAGCACAGCACTCCCTAACAAAAACAACAACATACTGTGAATCCAACGATTGGGAATCAACACCACCACGAAAGCTGTCATGATCACATTGACCAGACCCAGGGGCAACAATCGCTTCCAGCCAAGATCCATCAGCATATCATAGCGAATGCGTGGCCAGGAAGCGCGAATCCAGACAGCCAGGAACAGGAAGAATGCCACTTTGCCCAGGAAGGAAAGCAGCGACACAATGCCTACCACAAAGGCAGCCATACCTGGGCCAGCTGACTCGGCCACCATTCCGCCCAGAGTTTCCAGGCCAGGAAAGCGCCATCCCCCCAAGAAGAGCGTCACGGCGATTGAACTCACCGCAATCAACTTGATATACTCAGCCATAAAGAACAAAGCGAACTTCATCGAACCATACTCCGTGTTGTAACCGCCGGTCAACTCCTGCTCGGCCTCTACCAGGTCGAAGGGGGCGCGTACCACCTCTGCGGTAGCGCTGACCATAAAAACCACGAAGCCCAAAAATTGGGGGATTATTGCCCACATCCCGGCCTGGCTGGCCACAATCTCCTGCATACTGAGCGTACCGGCGATCATCGCCGCACCCAGTACTGCCAGTCCCAGTGCAAGTTCATAGGAAATAAGTTGCGCTGAAGAACGAATACTGCCGATCATCGAATATTTGTTATTACTCGCCCAGCCGGCCAGGGTGATACCATACACCCCGACCGATGTCACCGCCAGCAAATACAGCACGGCGACATTCATATCGGCCACCTGCATAACATTGTTGAGTTCACCGCTCAGCGCCGGATCAAAACAGGCGCGATAGTCGCCACTGATGTTCCAGCAGCCCACCGGGATCACCGCCCAGATAATAATAGCCGGTATTAGCGCCAATGCGGGTGCAATCAGATAGACCCAGCGATCGGCTGCGCTGGGAATAATATCTTCTTTGAAAAAGAGCTTGATCGCATCGGCAACGGGTTGAAGTAACCCGGCCGGCCCGGCCCGATTGGGACCAACCCGGTTTTGCAGGCGGGCCAACACACGCCGTTCAAACAATGTCAGATAGGCAAAGCCTGTGGTAACTCCCAGGGTTAGCACCAGACACTGGATAAGCAGAATCAAGATATTCATCACAACCTCGTGTCAACAGAGTACGCGCACACATCACTACGGACAACCAGTTCTATCGCGGCTCGATCTTTGTCAGCGTTACATACGTGCGTGGGCCAGTCTGCACCACTGAGAGCGGTGCCCCGGACAGATGGGCCGGGATCAACACACTGCCGTCCAGCAGATCGATCACGACCCGTGCCGGTAATTCCAGAGCACCTGCCGACGATGATACCCGTACACGCTCACCCGGCTGAATGCCCAGACGTCGGGCATCATTGGTGCTGATGGCAACATACGGCGCTGGTATATGTGACACGAGCAGCGAGTTACGCAACAATGGATCGGCATCGTATAGCAACCGCTGTACCAGCAAGACAAACGGGTAGCGCTCATCTATCGGTGCTGTCTCAACTGGCGCTGTCTCCAGCGTAAAGGTTGTGCGCTGCTGCTCAACCAGGGCCGGATATTGCAGACCAACCCCCTCAGTATTCTCATAACTGGTGCCGTCATAGAAATAAGCCTCGTTTGTCTGCCGTCCCCACGGGCCAACCTTACCAGTCCGTGCTAGACTAGTGTGCGTGATACCACTATAGCCTGGTACGGTCTGCGCAATTGCCTCAGCTACATCACTGACGGTGATATAGTTCCAGGCCTGCCCATTGCGCAATACCCCCTCCTGCTCACTACCATCGTGCGACCAGTAGCCTTCTGTCGCCGCCGAACTCACCGCCGCTCCAGACACCAGCATACCGGCCAGCGCCTGAGCTACACCCTGCACAATTGTCCAATCCGCACGACACATACCAGGGGCAGGACGTGCCTGACGCGCCCGCTGCACGCGCCGTTCGGCATTGGTATACGTCCCATCACGTTCAGCAAACGAGGCGGCCGGCAGCACCACATCTGCAATCTGCGCTGTGGCAGTCAAGAACATATCCTGCACCACCAGAAACTCCAGCGCCTCCAGCGCCGACCGACTGGCTGGAAAATCACTGGCGGGATCAATGCCCATCACATACATGCCCCGCACGCGACCCTCGGTTGCCGCCCCCCACATCTCGCGGGCACTCAAGCCGGGTTGCGACAGTGACGTATAACCAGGGCCATAATCGGGACGCACACCCATATCCAGCGCACCGCGTGCATTGCCGCCGGGCAGTAATGGGATCAAGCCACTGTTCGCTCGGCCCACCTTACCTGCCAGTACCGCCAAGCTACCCAGATCATGGGTCAGCATCGGGCCAGCCGCAAACGCATCGGCTCCATACATAATGATCCCGTTTTCGGCCTGTACAAACCGCTGCACCACAGTGCGCAAGGCTTCAACGGTCACACCTGCTGCCTCGGCTGCCGCATCAATGGAGACCGATTGCAGCATTGTGTGCAACGCATCCAGACCAGGGAAATCCGGCGTGCGCTGCTGGGCATCAACTTCGGCCAGAGCCATGGTCAACAGCGCTCGCGTGAACTGTAGCTCACTACCGGCACGGTAGCGCAGACTGTGAGTTGCCGAACGCTCCAGTTTGGTCGGGCGGGGGTTAATAACTATCAACTCACCACCACGATCGGCAATGCCGCGCAAACGCAGCTTATACAGCGGCGCTTCTTCTTCGGGGTCTGCGCCCAGTACCAGCACCGTTGTACCCTTCCCCAACGTCATCAAGTTGGTACCACTACCCACGCCTAATTCAGCGCCGAGGTTATCTGCATGTGGCTCGCCGGGCATACCCACGCGGTGATCCAGGTTCGGGCTATGCAGCACCTCGCGAAACAGGCGTTGGAAAACGAACAAATCCTCATTGGATAGGCGTGGACTCGCCAATCCAGCCAGTGCCTCACCGCCTGCCTTGCGCTGGATTGCCGCAAACTTCTCAGCCACCACGCGCAACGCCTCGTCCCAGGTAACCGCTATGAACTCGTCATCACGCCGTATCAACGGCCTTGTCAGGCGCTCATTGCTCTCCACAAACCGCTGCCCAAAGCGACCCTTATCGCAAATCCAGATATCGTTGACTGCGCCATTCTCACGCGGCATCACCCGCTTGATCTGGTCGTGGCGCATATCAAGCGCAATATTACAGCCGACTGGACAATGGATACAGATCGATGGTACCGACTTCAGTTCCCATACTCGTGCCCGAAAGCGAAAATCAGCGGTAGTTAGCGCTCCCACCGGGCAAATGTCAGTGGTATTGCCACTAAATTTACTATCAAAGGGTGGGTCACTCTTACTGATAATATGCCAGTTGCGGCCCCGACTTTCATAGCCCAGCACTGGATCATCCGCAATTTCATCCTGGTAACGCACGCAACGACCACACAGGATGCAACGTTCACGATCTAGCAAAATCAAGTCACCCAGCGGCACCGGCTTTTCAAAATGAACCTTGTCGCTGTAATCAAAGCGGCTATTACCCGGCCCCCACTCCATTGTCAGATTTTGGAGTGGACATTCGCCGCCTTTATCGCACACTGGACAGTCCAGCGGATGCGACGTCAACAAAAACTCCAATATACCACGTTGGGCAAACTTCACCTCGTCAGTAGTGGTCAACACGACCATCCCTTCACTGACAGGCGTGGTACAACCGGTCATCAGTTTGGGCATCATCGTAATAATCGGTTTACCCTCAGCATCCTTCTCGACCTGGCCGGTTGCCCGATCAACTTTGGGTGTACCAATGGCAACCATGCACATGCGGCACATACCCACCGGTTTCATCCGTGGATGATAGCAGAAAACCGGAATGGAAATACCTGCCATGCGTGCCGCATCCACCACATTCGTCCCCGCCGGTACGGTGACAGGAACTCCATCTATAATCACATTTATCTCAGGCATGTCTCCCTCACCCTGGGGTAAGCTGGCTTATATTCACAGCCGGCAAGTGTACTAGCGACTGGTCAATTCTAATTTATGTTCAGCGTGCTGGACTTTGACCAGGGTTTCAAACTCTTCTGGAAAGAGATTCAGCGCACTCTTAATAGGCATAACCGCACTTTCACCCAGGAGGCACAGACAGTTGCCAGCCATCTGGCGGTAAATATCGTGCAGGGTCGGGATATCCTCCGGGTATCCATGATGCTCTTCGGTCATGCGGTGCAATACCCGCACCAGCCAGTGAGTCCCTTCCCGGCAGGGCGTACACTTGCCACAACTCTCATGCTTAAAGAACGCGTCCATTTTGTAGGCGACGTGCGGCGCACTGACCGTATCGTTGAGAACAATCACGCCCCCGGAGCCAAGCATTGTCCCCGCCGCCGCCAGCGACTCGTAATCCAGCGGCACATCGAGTTGATCGCCTGTGAGCCAGGGGGCTGAAGCGCCACCCGGTACCACAATCTTGACCGGACGATTCTCGCGCATTCCACCACCATACTCCGGGCTATAGATCAATTCGCGCAACGGTACGCCAAACGGCAACTCGTAATTACCAGGTCGATTCACATGCCCACACAGCGAGAAAGCCTTGGTACCAGGACTCTTCTCGGTACCAAAACTGCGGTACCAGGCTACGCCCTTCTGCACAATTGGCGGCACATTAATCAACGTCTCAACGTTATTGATAATCGTCGGCTTACCATACAATCCGGCCACGGCTGGAAAAGGGGGCTTGAGACGCGGTTGCCCAATTTTGCCCTCGAGCGACTCCATCAACGCCGTTTCCTCACCACAGATATAGGCTCCGGCACCGCGATGCACATATATATCGAGATCATAGCCGCTACCGAGAATATTCTTACCGAGGAACCCGGCAGCATAGGCTTGTGCAATTGCATGCTCCAGCGTGCGCGCCGCCGCCGCAAATTCGCCGCGGGTGTAGATATAGGCCGTATGGCACTCGATAGCATAGGCCGAGATAATAATACCCTCAATCAACTGATGCGGGTTACGATCAATAATCTGGTGATTATTAAAGGTACCTGGCTCACTCTCATCGCAATTGCACAGCAAATAGCGCGGATACACCCCTTTGGGCAAAAAGCTCCACTTAACACCGGTAGGAAATCCAGCCCCCCCGCGCCCACGCAAGCCCGCATCGCGCACCATAGTGACAATATCACCTGGAGTTTTGTTCTTCAGTGCATAGCGTAAAGCTTCATAACCCCCATGCTTCAAATAGACATTAAAATCAGCAATATCTGGTATCTGTACATCCCGTAGCACAATATATTCAGAGAGAGCCATACAGCGCTCCATTTCTATAGTACAGGTACGTAGTAACAACTGTACCTGCTAGTACAATCAAAAAACAGAAATGACTTTAGTTGTTTTCGATGTACCAGGACGTAGTCACAACCTTAGATTTAGATAAGAAAAGACGGTAGGCCGTAACGAATTTAGTCGTTTCCGATCCCCTGAAACACCTGAAGGCGTTACGCTGAACGGATACACGTTCTATATGTCATAACAACCTCTACAGCAAGTCTATGGTCATTGCCAGCTGGTGTCCAGGCTCTGGCCTGGACGGAGCTAGCGGCTTTCATCTGAACCCCGGTTCTTCACAACTGATGTCGCATAGCTGTAGCGCAAGGAATGTCGGAACGACGTAAGTCGTTTCTCGCATACTGACCCACCTGAAGCTGTTACGACAACAAGACAAACGCTCCGTGTCATGTTCTAAATCAGAGAGCAACCTCACGCGGTTCAAGATCATCGTCAAGCAGACTCGCCTTCTGCACCTGGTGTATCCTGTTGGGCAGCATGGGCAGATGTAGCACTGCCATGCTCATATTCCGGGTCAGGATGTGCCCCTGCCGATGAGCGATCCGGTGAGGGCGCAACAGGCGATTCGGTAGCAATGCGTTGTTCTGCCGCAGCCTGAGCAGGTTCTGGCACTGCACTCTGCTGAACCTGCGTGTTGATTTTGTGGGCTTCACGGCGATGCACCCCTGATGTGGCCGATCCTGGAATGTCACCCAGCCGACGCTCAATCAAACGCAAGGTGCCGTTGGTAGTAAACTCATAATCCTCAGCAGCATGGCCAGAAATACTCAACACTTCACCGCTTTCGGCCCGCGCCCGTAGCTCACGCAACATGGTATCCACGCGCTCCGGGGTGACATCATAGATATACTCCAGGTTCGCCTGCACCACCGGTGCCCGATCACATGCCGCCAGACACTTCACCCGTTGTAACGTGAACATCCCATCCTGCGTGTTCTGATCCTCGCTAATCTCAAGCTGCCGCTTGATCACCGCGATAACCTCCTCGGCTCCCAGATAGCAACACGGCACATCATCACAGACTTGCACCACCCACTTGCCAACTGGACGTTCATAAAAGAGGGTATAAAAACTCACTACCTCAAACACATCGGTATAGGGCATACTGAGGATATCAGCAACTTCACGGATAACATCAGGGCTGAGATAGCCATACGTATCCTGCGCAATGTAGAGCAGTGGTAAAACCGCACTGCGTTGATCAGCATAACGAGATCGGATAGCTTCGATCTCGGCGGTATGTGTATCTTTTAGCATAGCATGTTCCAGGCTACAGCCGCCGGGCAAGACACAACTTCCAGGCAAACAGACACTGGACAATAGTGCTGACCCATGGGCTATCTCCTCCTCTTCCTCTTCTTAACGATCAACTTCTCCAAGAACGGGATCAAGACTGGCCGTCAATGCCACGAGATCGGCCATCAGGCGCCCGCGAGCCATATGCGGTAGTGCCTGCAGGTTAATAAACGAAGGCGCGCGGAAGTGAACTCGATAGGGTTTAGGGCCACCATCGCTCACAACATAGGTGCCCAGGATACCCCGAGGTGACTCGATGCCCACATAAGCATCGCCACGCGGCACCTTGAATCCCTCGGTCCACAGCTTGAAATGATGGATCAGTGACTCCATACTGTACGTAATCTCGTGCTTCGGTGGCGGGACAATCTTGCGATCAGCCGTGACATACGGCCCCGGTCCCATATCCACCAGACGCTGATGGGCCTGCTGGGCAATGCGCAGACTCTGGCGCATTTCGGCAATGCGCACCAGATAGCGGTCATAGTTATCACCGTTTTTACCAATCGGCACATCAAAGTCATAGGTTTCATAGCCAGAATAGGGGATCAGTTTCCGCATATCCAGATTTACCCCCGAAGCACGCAAATTGGCTCCGCTCAACCCATAGGCGATTGCATCTTCAGCGCTAATCACCCCCACACCCATCGAGCGTTCCAGCCATAGCGGGTTTCTGGTCAGGAGATCCTCGTACTCATCAATGTGACCTGACATATGGTCAAGAAAGTGCTTGACCGTGGGTAAAAAGTCATCCGTCAGATCATAAGCCAGCCCACCCACACGGAAGTAGCTGGTCATCATGCGTGCCCCACTGACCAGTTCAAAAATGTCGAGGATCTTCTCCCGCTCACGAAAGGCATACAGGAACACGCTCATCGCCGCCAGGTCGAGTGCATGGGTGCCTAGCCAGACCAGATGTGACCCGATCCGCGTCAACTCGGTCAACAAGACCCGGATCGTCTGCACCCGTATCGGTATCTCACAGTCCAGCAACTTTTCCACAGCCAGGACGTAACTCAGATTATTCGACAGGGGCGCAAGATAGTCAGTACGATCGGTCAATACGACCGCCTTCTGATAGGTCTTGCTCTCCATCGTTTTCTCGATACCGGTGTGGAGATAGCCCACATCGGGGGCCACATTAACCACAACTTCGCCATCAAGCTCCAGCACCAGGCGGAGCACGCCGTGGGTACTGGGGTGGTGCGGCCCCATATTGAGAACCATTGTCTCCTTCTGGCCACTCCGGGCAGGTTCGATTATTTCACGAGGAGAGGGTACCGTTAATGTTGTCATACAAACCTCTAGAAAAAACAGGAATCTAATCAGGAGTCAGTCATGCGCTCCTCCTAAGAGCCATCTCGGTCAGCTTTCGGGTCAGGGTCAGCCTCATCATTCCTTCACAAAATGTTTCTGGGCATAGATTTCATCCTGGTTAAACGTAAATGCGACCTCCTCATAGCCCAGAGGGACATCCTTGCGCTGCGGATACCCCTCCCAATCTTCCGGCATTAGAATACGTTCGAGTGATGGATGATTGCGAAAGATAATCCCGAACATATCATAGGCCTCACGTTCTTGCCAATTCGCTGTCGGCCACAACCTTGTGAGCGTTGGCACCGTCGGGTCAGCCTCGGGCACGCCTACTTTAAGACATACACGGTGACGATGAGACAACGAGAGCAGATGATAGACAACTTCAAAGCGTGGTTCGCGGCCTAGATAGTCAACACCACACAGGTTTTCGAGATAGATATAGCGTAACTCTGGCGTATCCCGCAGAAATTGCGCCACTGCTACCAGTTGTTCGCGGGGTACCACCACGTGCAATTCACCGCGAAACTCCCTGATACTCGTGAGTTCCTGCGGGAAAGCTTCGCGTAAACGCTGTGATAGGATTACATTATCCATAGTTTGCACTTTTCTGTATGACAGAGCCGTAAATGGCATCAGAGTCAACAATAGCTGAACGGGCAATCTGCTTACGATTGCGGTTATGTCCAGTTCTATGTACCCTGATGAACAGGACAACTCCAGGCAAACAGCACGACCATGTCGAATCACCAGTAGGGATCTTAACCAGCCTGACTATCATACTTTTTTGCTAGGCAGTGTAACCTGGATCAACTCATTGCTCTTCACATGGATCGGCTCGCGCTTCCCTGAGTCAATCACCTTTTCCTGGCGCACCTTCTCGTGCAGCATCATGATGCCATCAATTAATGCTTCGGGACGTGGTGGACACCCGGCGACATAGACATCAACCGGAATAACCTCATCCACCCCCTGCACAATTGCATAGTTGTTATACACCCCACCACAGGAGGCACAATCGCCCATCGCAATCACCCATTTTGGGTCGCTCATCTGATCATACAGGCGTCGCACCACCGGGGCCATTTTACGCGAAACACGCCCGGCAACAATCATCAGATCGGCCTGACGCGGTGAAGGCCGGTTTAATTCCATACCAAAGCGCGAGAGATCATAATTGCTGGCCTGTGCACTCATCATCTCAATCGCACAACACGCCAGACCAAACAGGAGTGGCCACATCGCATTGGTACGACCCCAATTCACTGCTGTCTCAAGTGATGTCGTAATGACCCCTAAATCTCCTGCCTTCTGTTCTATTCCCATCGCAATGCGCCTTTCTTCCATTCATACACAAAACCAACAATCAAAATTATGAGGAAGAACCCCATCACACTTAACCCATACAAACCCAGCTCTCGAAAGACCAGGGCATATGGGAACAGGAAGATAACTTCAATGTCAAACACAATGAAGAGCATGGCGACGACATAAAATTTAACGCCAAAACGTCGTTGGGCCGGGCCAATAGGCTCCATCCCCGACTCATACGGCGCTAACTTACGCGCGGTAAATTTGCGCGGCCCCAGCTGGGAAGAAAGCAGAATGACGAGCGCAGCAATACCAAGCGCAATAACAAAGAGTACCAGAATCGGCAAGTAGTCCGCAAGCATAATAGGATACTCCGTATCGCAACAGCTTAAGAACACCAAATTGTTTCGAAACTAAAGTCTATCTAAATTATACCGCAATCCCTGGCTGTGTCAAAGCAACCTCTAAAATGAGGTGTGCGGCGGAAAACCCTGCTGCCGAACCAACATGATGGTATAATCACCCTCATTATGCTAAGATGAGGATTCCAATAATTAGGGAGGACTCTATGACTGTAACGCCGTATGCAGTGCCAGACGGTGAACGTATTACTATCAATAATGGGCGATTGCATGTACCTGAGCGACCGATCATCCCGTTCGTAGAAGGTGATGGAACGGGGCCCGATATCTGGCGTGCCAGTGTACGCGTGTTTGATGCTGCCGTTGAACGCGCCTATGGCTCCCGCCGCAAATTGATGTGGATGGAAGTGCTGGCGGGGGAAAAGGCGTTTCGGGAAACAGGTAGTTGGTTGCCAGACGAGACGGTTCAGGCTTTTCAAACCTATCTGGTGGGCTTGAAGGGGCCTCTCACCACACCAGTTGGTGGTGGTATTCGCAGCCTGAATGTGGCCCTGCGTCAAATTCTGGATCTGTATGTCTGTTTGCGCCCGATACGCTATTTTGAGGGCGTGCCTTCACCGGTAAAGCGACCAGAATTAGTTGATATGGTCATTTTCCGTGAGAACACCGAAGATATTTATGCCGGTATCGAGTATCGAGCTGGCACTCCAGAGTCGCAACAGGTGCTGGATTTTCTGCAGACGCATTGTCCCCAGGACTTTGCCAAAGTGCGGTTTGGTACGATCGAAAAGGTGCGCGAGTTTCTCGATCTGGCCGGGCAGCCTGCCGATGCGGGGATCGAAGTGGGGATTGGGATTAAACCTGTGAGTCGTGCTGGTACCGAACGTCTGGTTGCAGCGGCTATTCAGTATGCAATTGCCCATCATCGCCGCAGTATCACCCTGGTTCACAAGGGGAACATCATGAAGTTTACCGAAGGAGCTTTCCGTGACTGGGGCTATGATCTGGCGGAACGCGCATATGGCGACTACACCTATACCTGGGCGCAGTGGGAGCGAGCCAGGGGCGAACGAGGTGAGGCTGCAGCCAACATCGAACAAAACGCGGCGCTTGAGTCCGGCAAAATCCTGGTCAAAGACTCGATTGTCGATATTACCCTACAACAGGTGCTGACCCGACCAGAAGACTTCGATGTCATTGCCACACTTAACCTTAATGGCGATTATCTCAGCGATGCACTGGCTGCACAGGTGGGAGGTATTGGCATTGCACCGGGCGGCAATATTAACTACATTACTGGCCATGCTATTTTTGAGGCGACCCACGGTACCGCTCCCAAATATGCCAATCTGGATAAGGTCAACCCCACCAGTGTGATTTTGAGCGGCGATATGATGTTACGCTACATGGGCTGGAACGAGGCCGCCGATCTGATTATCAGTGCCCTCGAACGCACCATTGCCAGCCGGGTAGTGACCTACGACTTTGCACGACAAATGAGTGATGCAAAAGAGGCCAGTACATCGGCCTTTGCCAATGCCTTGATCGCCAACATGGGCTAGTGGTTGACCAGGCTGCTCTCGAGGAACAATGCGCCTTACAGGCGTTTCACGAGTTTTGCGGGGGTCTGCGATCCCGCAAAACTCGCTGGCCAAGGTTCATCCTGCCCTCATCTTAATCATCGTCATCATCATCGGCGTCAGCTTGCTCGCCATCCGCGCCAAGTTAGGACAGCCCGGTCAGTAACTGTTGCTGCTCAGCGGCTGAGAGCTGAACAATCTCTGTGTCACCGCCAGTTCCTTCAATTTAGCATATATCACCATGCTGGTGTTGACATCCACATAAACCTTGCTCTGGTTTGTGGACTTGACTTCGTAGGTATCCATTCCATCTGCCTGGGTGGGATGCGAACAATCGACGTGAGGCTGAAAAGTTCACTAGATCAAACCAGAACGATTACCAGCCTGCCTCTGGCACTGTACATTTTATTATGATGGCCCCCAGCCACGTGCCTCAACGAACTGAAAGATATCGGTGTCGCTGATAATTCCAACCGGGCGATCATCTTGCTTGACCACAACCCGGCGAATATTGGCCTCTACCATCAACTTGCTACAATCACGCAGGCTGGTCTCAGGTGCAACACAAATGAGTGGCCGCGTTGCAATTGCCCCTACGGTGACATCTTCGGGAGAACTATCGGTGCCGACAATCTGCTTGAGAACGTCACGCATCGTCATAATACCCCACTCACCACTATTATCTGGTTCAACGATCACACTGGTAATCCCTTTTTGTCGCATCACATGGGTGGCATAGGCGACACTGGCGGATGCCGGAAGCGAGACTACATCATGTGTCATAATCGAACCGACTGTAAACCGCCCATATGAGTCTTCGCCATGGCGGATATACTCATTAGGGGCACGCAAAACATCGCGTTGCGTCCGTAAGCCACGCGCTGCCGCCATTTCCAGACTACCTTCTAAAAATGTCACCAGAACATAGGCACGCCCATTAACGGGCGCATCTTCCAATAACTCCACTACATTTCCGTTAAAGTGTCCAGTAACGGTACGCATACAGTTCCCTTTCTCAGGTTCGGCATCACCTTTGACGTCGGTTTGTTCCAGGCTCGTGGAGACTGCTCCAGAAGATCAGCATAATATCGTGTCAGGATGCGTACTTGCTGCACATCATGCTGCCAACCTTCAGCCAGACGCTGGAACAGTTCTGGGCAATATCTGATCACACACGACGGTGCACAACGTTGTACATGGCTACACATCACCATTATACCCGGAAGCCCAATCGCGTAAAGCTTTCCGAGGAGGGATGCCTAGGAGAAGCGCATAACGAGTATCTCGCCTTTGCCCATTTGTTGACTGTGGATACGATCAACGGGGTGTCTGGTGACAATGTGTACCCGTTCCAATCGAGTACACTGGAGAGGTACTGCCTCTCCCGCAACCCCCGCTGGCGAACGTCTGCTTGAACCGGGATGACAAAGCAGATCCGCACCAAATTATGATATTATAAGGTTATTTCGATTGATCAGCGGTACCCGTTCTGAGGAACGGTCGCCTGCAGGGGTTGCGGGGGCCTGCGGCCCCCGCAACTTCAAGAACCGCCAGTCAGGGCCAGAATTTCCCCACTCCCCCATCGGAACGAGGACAAACGTCACAGCAGTATAGAGTGAGTCTCCGATTGCGTTCATCGCGTCCGAAAGCGATAAAGCGTAACACGATGAAACAAATCGGAATAACCTTTATTATACAAGATAGTACAAACGTGTCATACCAACCTGGCAACAAGACTGCTATAATAGGTATGGTGGCGGTTCACGGTTGTGCTGGTACACCATCCTGCTGCATTGTCTTGTGTGCCACGAGTCGTCGATCATCACAATAAGGAGATAATATGACAGATATATTAGGTCAACAGAATATTGACATTTTTCTCAATGAATTAGCATCAAGCGCACCAACACCTGGTGGTGGCAGCGTGGCGGCGCTAACTGGTGCAATGGCGGCTGGTCTGGTGAGCATGGTATGTGCGCTGACTATAGGCAAAAAGGCGAATACCGATTTTGAGGAAGAAGCTCGTTCTATTCAAGTTCAGTCTGAGGAATTACGACGCGAATTTCAAAGCCTGGCACAGGACGATATTGAGATTTTCAAGCGTCTCTCCGCAGCCTACAAGCTACCAAAAACGACTGCTGCCGATGCCGCCAGTCGCAAAGCAGCCATCCAGACGGTCACCCGTCATGCAACCGAGATTCCGCTACGGGTTGCGCGTGCAGCGACTATGCTGCTACCGTTCTGCACCACGCTTGCCAATCGTTGTAGTCGGCTCCTGGTGAGCGATATTGGGATTGCCACCATCCTGGCACGCTCTACGGTACAGAGTGCCCTGCTCAATGTCGAGATCAATTTGACCAGTCTCGAAGATCAAATCTATGTGCGCGAGGTACGAGCGCAAATGGAAGATCTGTCAATTGGCCTGTCAGATCAGACACGCGGTATCCTTGAAATTGTGCGTACACGCATTAATCAGTAGTAGCCCGTGCTCATGAGCCGGTTCCAGCGATCGATACAAGGATGTGAAGATGCACAGAGGGAGGCAACCAGGTGGCAGATTCGTTGATTGTGTCTGTTCCGCCTCGTTACCTCGTCACCTCTTCAGCGCATCTGTAACCTGAAGTGGATATGACTGCAATTATTCTTGATGGACGCACACTTGCCGACGAGTTGCGCACGGAACTACGAGCCAGTGTGGACACATTTAAGGCGCACTATCAGACGGTACCGCAACTGGCGGTGGTGCAAGTTCAGGGCGATGCTGCTTCGGATCGCTATGTACGGAACCTCCGTAAGCTCTGCAACAGCATGGGTATGCAGTTTCATCTGACGTATCTCTCGCCGAATACGACCCAGGAAGCACTCGATACAACGATTCAGCAATTGAGCAATGATACGTCCGTGCATGGCATCCTGATTCAGATGCCCCTGCCCCTGCCGCTGTTAGCAGAACAGGCTGTGATGCACCTCGATTATCGGAAGGATGTTGATGGTATCCATCCCATTAGTGCGGGCTTGATCGCCCAGGGACGCCCGGCACTCGTGCCTAACACCCCCGCTGGTGGCATGGAACTGCTACGGCGCTATGAAATCCAGCTTGCAGGCAAGCGCGCAGCGGTTGTCGGGCGCAGCGCGGTCGTCGGGCGACCAATGGCAGCTTTGTTGCTGCACGCCAACGCGACAGTGACGGTCTGCCATTCGCACACCCATGACTTGCCGTCTGTGCTGCGTGAATGTGATATTGTGGCGGTTGCGGCTGGTCGCCCCAATCTGGTGACGGGTGCAATGCTCCGCCCAGGCGCAGTTGTGATTGACTTCGGCATTAATGTTCAGCCGGATGGCAGCATTGTCGGCGATGTCGAATTTGCGAGTGCAGTAGAGGTTGCCAGTGCGATTACCCCTGTTCCCGGTGGCACCGGGCCTATCACGAACGTTATGCTGTTGCGTAGTGTGTTGACCACCGCTCGCAACCAGTTGTCTTTGCGAAAACCATGAAAATACTCGTGCTTGGCAGCGATGGACGCGCCCATGCGCTCGTCTGGAAGCTCTTCAGCAGCCTCCAATCCGAGCAGATCATCTGCGCACCCGGCAATGGTGGGACGGCCCAGCTTGCCTTTCAGACGAATCTGAACCCACAGAATCCTGCCGAGGTTGCCCAGTGGGCGTTTGATGAAAACATTGACCTGATTGTGCCCGCCAGCAGTGAATCGCTCTGGGCAGGGTTGGTTGATGAAGTGGTCGCTATGCATCTGGGTGTCTATGGCCCATCGCAACGTTCAACGCAACTTGAGCAGAGTCGTTGCTATGCCAAAGATTTTTTGCTGCGCTACAATTTGCCGACCGCCCGTGGACGTGCGTTTACGAATCTCACTACTGCCGAGAAATATCTGGCGGCCCAATCTCTACCGGTTGTTGTCAAGGCCGACCATCCTGCCGTGGGAGACGGTATCTATGAAGATCGCTATACCGCGCTGTCTGCCCTGCACGAGCTTTTTCATACTCATCTGGTCGAAGGCCAGAATAACGGCGTAGTGATTGAGGAGTTCCTTCCCGGTGCGCGGGTCATCTTTTCGGCATTTACCGATGGCCGCACCACGATCTCATTGCTGCCCACCCGGCTGTATGACCGCCTGCAAGAAGGCAACCAGGGGCCGATTGCACCGGGTATGGGAGCCTATACCAGCACCTCCGCCTATGCCCATAAATTGTCTGCATATTTGCATCAACGGCTGATGATGCCGCTGGTTGCCGCCCTGGAACGCGAGAATTTGCCCTACTGGGGTATCCTGGGCATCGACTGCATTATTACCGAGCATGGGCCACGCATTATTGCGCTCCGCTGTAATTTGCGTGACATGGAGGCGCAGGTGGTGTTGCCCCGTCTGGAGGATGATCTGCTGCCGATTATTGAAGCGATGATCACCAGACGGCTGGATCGGGTACCACCGTTGCACTGGCGCGATGAAGCCAGTGTGGGTATCGGGCTGGTAGTTCAGGGCTATCCCCACCATTTCGCCGTCGGTGGGCCGATTCGCGGTCTAACTGATGTTGATTCCGGTGTTTTGATCTTTCATGATCAGACGTACAATCCGGCTGGTCTGCGCTATCACTCCGGCATGCATCGTCAAACGACTTCTCTGTTTGGAACCTTCTCTGGTGGCAGCGGTAAAGATATAACAATGACGACCACGGGCGGTCACGTCTTGACTGTAGTGGCACTGGCAGCCACGCTGTATGGCGCTCGTGGTCGGGCGCTGGTCAATGCCGAGCGTATTACCTTCCCCGGTCGCTACTATCGCAGTGACATTGCCGAGCGCGAATTTTCCTAGATTCGGGATGCTCTCAAAGCCGCACATCCACACATGTGTAGCCGATCAAGTGGTACCTGAGCTGGCCAGAGTGCGGAGCCACAGGCCCCGCCCCCGCTTCATTTCGGTACCTTTCTTTGCGCCCTTCGGGTTCCTTCCTGCATCCGCAGCGATAGCTCAAACGTCAGACAGATCGTGCGGGATTACTTGATAGCCTGATTATGGCACTACAATCAACTCGCCCCACATCCCCGAACCATAGTGTCCAGGTACGGTACAGATATAAATGTATCTCCCTGGTGCCGGTGCGGTAAAGGTAATGGTATCGCTCGTAATGGTTCCTGGTGACAGTAACTGGCTGCTGGCAAGCACCAGCGAGGTATCGGCAGGGAGATACATGGCCTCTTCACCCGCTGCCGCGGCCTCCTCATCAAAAGCCGCCGCAACTGCCGGATCATCAGTATTGAGTAGAATCCAGTTATGCTGATGTATCGTCGAGTCATTGGTGAATTTCAGCGTAATCTGCTTGCCGGTCGGGATTGGCCCCAGTTGTTTTTTATCAAACAGCAACTGTTCACCCTGATTTGCAATCGTTAACGTAGTCATCGGCATCCCCTGCGTATCTGTTGTCACCCCCATCGTATCAGGTACCGCTACCGATGTTGCCACCGATGCTGTCCTGCCACCAGTACGACTCTGACCACAGGCGGCCAGCAGCAGTGCTATGAGCATCACCAGGCTCGTCAGTACCAGGCGTACATTTTCTACCTTGCTCCTCATAACCCCATTTCCTTTCATGCATACATCTGACATTCTTGCAATGTTGCATCGCAATTATCCTAAGAACGGGAGCTTTGTCAAGGTGAGATCAGATGGGGGGCCAGGGGATATTAGGGCCGGGGCCAGGAGCTGGATAGACTCTCGTCTTTACCAGGGTATCAAGCCGCCGCCGGAACGCGCGCATCTCCGCTCGATCCAACAACCTGGTCAGTGACTCGGTCAGGCTATCTTGATAATCGAGACGCTGTTGCAAACGAAGCAGCGCCGTTGCAATCTCTGCGGGAAGAGGTTGTCCAACAAAATCCCACAAAACCGTGCGGAGTTTATGCTCATGATGAAAGCAAATCCCATGATCAATCGCCCACAGGCGGCCATCCATCCCTTTCAGGCAGTGCCCGCTTTTGCGATCTGCATTATTGATCAGACAATCAAACGCAACCAGACGCAGTAGTACATCCTCATAGCCACCTTCTTGCTGCATCGTAAACAGATGGGCCTCGGTATCATGGTGAATAAACAGTTGCAATGCACCAATACCATACGGCCCATCGCGGATCACCGTGGGCGGAACCAGCGCAAATTCCAACGCTTCATTCACCAGATACGCTGCCACCTCACGACAATACAACGTTCCACGCGGAAAATCCCACAGCGGACGCTCACCACGACAAGGCTTATATACCGCCAGCGCCTGTATCCCCTGATACGCAACCCGGGCCAATAAGGTGTAGTTGCTACTGTAGGGCAGCATGCCTTCTATCTCGATCGTGCCGCGAGATAATAGTTCCAGGGTTGAAGCCAGATCCATGCTTTCTTGTTGCCGCAAATTGCTTGCCATATGCACCTGATTCGATAAACGTACCAGAGCGTACCTGTAATATACCCTGGTTATCCTGTACTATACACTCACTGGCCCATGTCCGTTACGTTGCGGGCAGAAATGACCACCTGGATCAATTGGACGACCACAATTACCACAAATAGGACGACCAGCAGCCACCACTTGCGCCGCATGGACACTGAGTGCCCGCATTTGCATCCGCGTGGCAGAAAAGCGGGCCGTCACCGGAGTCTCGTCTGGTTCATCGACCATACTCTGGATGACCAGAATAACCATATCCCGCTGATGATCATATCCCAGGCCCATCTGTCCAATCCGAAATTCTGGCTCCAGAGGCTCTTCAAGCCCCATATTCGTCACCAGAATATCGTCCGCTGTTGAAAGTCCCGGATTTTTCTCGGCCAGATCATCCAGGAACTGCGACACGGCATCAGCCAGTGCCCGGATCTGCTCCTTCTCTGCCAGCAAGGAAATCAGCCGATTTCCCCGTCGCGCCTGCACATAAAAGACCCGCTGACCCGGGTTGCCAACCGCACCGGCCGTGATACGCTGGACGGCCTCCAGATCAAAGGTAAATTCTGCCATACGCTCAGTCTGCCTTTCCTGTCGTCGGTGTCGTAGCGGACGGATCGTGATGTGCAGTGCCAGCCGCCATTGCTGGCTCTCCTGGCTTTGCTGGCTCAGGCCGTAGATGATCAAGTGACCCGGTATCATTAAAGGCAAGCAAGCGTGGGCCCATACGCTCAAAAGCAATGGCCGTTAAGGAAGCAGGATGAATAATCAGGCGCTGAAACAGATCTATATGCATACCAATATAGTGCGAGATGACCAGTTTGATCAAATCAGCGTGGGAAACGACGGCAAAGATCTGTTGGGCATGCTGTACACGGAGGGCATCTAAGGCAGCTACGGCACGCGTTTGTACCTCGAGCAATGTTTCTCCACCTGGAAAGCGCGTGCCACTCGGATAAAACTGCACCCCCGGCCATAACTCATGTTGCGACAACTCCTTCAACTCTCCCCCGGTCCACTCCCCATAACGTACTTCACCCAGATCCTCTACCACCTTAATCGTCAAATCTCGGGGCGCAGCAATCGCCTGCGCCGTTTCTAACGTTCGTTCCAATGGGCTACTATAGATGGCAGCAATCGGTAACGTCCCTAGACGTTCACTGAGTGCCTGTACTTGACTACGTCCGGCCTCATTCAGATGCACGCCGGGTGTCCAACCCGCCAGCCGTCCATGAACCCAATCGTTTGTCCCATGACGTATCAAGAGCAGTAGCGTCACATATCCTCCCTTCGTCAACCATGTCTTCATGATACCACAATCTATCGACATATCCACTCAGTATTAAACATCTTGACCCGAAGACTGGCGTTCGTCAAATACCGCCATGACCACCGGTTCAATTCCTGAACGCAACCAGAAAGTGCCTGGTGAGCAAAATTGTACAGAAATCCAGCAATACTGGCTATGCCCAGAACCCTGTGAAGCGCCCGATAGACCCGGCAATCTCCCTGTTCTGAATATCAAAAAAAGCTTTGTGAAGGGATATCAGTAGATTACAACTATCATCCGTACCTCACAATGTTCTCCTTGTAGGGTGAGAACTTTTTATCTAAAAGCAAATCACCTATTGACAAACTTTATTGACTTCTATATAATAGCTACATCACTGATTGGAGAGTTACACCCAAGACAACACGATGAACTGGAAAGGCCGTTAATAGCCAGGAATGGAACAGAGGGCATGTCATGTTGTGATCGGTGTTCTTCTTTCAGTGAATATGGTTCCAGGATTTTATCGACATACAGAAAAAGAAGCAGGCAGTTAAAGTATGTGCGTTGTGTACATACTGGCGTTCATCCATAACTGTAACCTCTTTTTCTATCAACCTTATTGTGGTATTTTGTTTGTGTCCTGCGGATAGTATTTGTACTATGAGGAGTTTTAATCCATGGCAACGGAAATACGTGACGAAGACGATTTGGTACCACCGAAGTGGCGTTCACTGTTCAACAACCAGGACTGGTTGATCCACGACATCGTCGTGAAGTCCATCTACGGCTTTCTGGTGATCGCGATTATGGCTCACATTCTATGCTTCGTCTGGCGGCCGTGGTTGGGACTAAATACGGTTGCTTCACTGCCCTGAGGTGCTCTGGTCATTGGCAGTTCAAGCCGACGTTTGTGATTGTGTACCTTTGTTTAAGCTGAAATAAGGGGTTTCTGTCATGGTTTCACGTAGTAATGTTCGGACGAATGCTATTGCCTTTAGCATCCTCGGTGTGGTTGTCGGGTTGCTCATTCATTTCATTGTACTGAGTTCACCTCGCTACAACTGGATCGATCCGGTGTTAGTCGAGCCAGAAGCACTGGTTAACACAATTGTTGCTGGCCTGTCCTGCTGTGGTTTGATGTAAGAGATCGTCGCTCAAGTTCAGCGGCATCCTTATAACACTGGTTGCAGCGCACACATCTTGAATACGGGTAGCCCTGTGCGCTCGTTTTTTATTTATACTGTTCGCTAACTATCAACTTCCATATATATCTGCGAAATCCCGGTTCAAACGGTTTTTTCTAGATGTGTATTCGTTCTGCGAATATGATCTGAAACCGGAAGATCCGGGTTTTTGTGTGTACATTGCTGCAAAACGCCAGCGAGCAGCAAGCTACCGTAGTGCTCAGTTCCAACGTGCCAGGGGCATCTGTTTGCACTCAGGACATTCCTCGCCACGACAACCAGGCACTCCGCCCAGGAGCCGCTTGAGGGCACGGCTCCAGCGTGCCTGAACGGAGCTGGCTACCCCTGGACTCCACCCGCCGTGCCCTCAAGCACGACCGGACGACACTCAGGACATTCCTCGCCACGACAACCAGGCACTCCGCCCAGGAACCACTGGCGGGCACAGCTCCGTGTGCCCGAACGGAGCTGGCTGCCCACTCAGGAGGCCCACACCCGTCACGCCCCCACAACTGGATAGATGCCATAGGGCATGTCCAGCGAGCCAGGAGCATCTGTCCCTACCCAGGGCGTGATGAGCCATAGAGACATCGCCTTGCAACTCTCGCACCGTCCTCCTGCTACGATGGACAAATAGACAATCGGGTAGAGCAAACAGCAGCAGCTATGGGTAAGCGTTTCACTGAAATTGCAAATAGTGCTGTTTCCAGCTACGATCATCGGGACGCAAAAAGTACCTACCAGGCAAAAAATCCCCAAAATCCAGAAATTTCAGGAGCAGCGGAATGTAGATTTTTCCCCTATTTGGAACCCGATCACCCCTGCACTGATTTACCAAATATGGCTTTAGAATAACCTTTTCTGTAACTTCTGGTAACCGGGATGTTCCTGACCAATGGTAAGAACAGGCAAAAAAGTTTTTGCGCAAAAGCAAAATTGACTATTGACAAACTTTATTGACTCCTATATAATGGCCTTAACACTGATTGAGGATTAAACAACGACGACACAAGCGGCACCAACTGCTGATACTGGCACAGAGTGGGGTGTAGAGGGTGTACGTCAACAAGCTTAATTCTCACGCATATGAGGTCTCAGGATCTATAAAGCCGGTTTTCTTCAGGTGTAGTGTTGTACTATGGGGAGGTTTATCCATGCGTGACGAAGATGATTTGGTACCACCGAAGTGGCGTTCACTGTTCAACAACCAGGACTGGTTGATCCACGACATCGTTGTGAAGTCCATCTATGGCTTTCTGGTCATCGCGATTATGGCTCACATCCTGTGCTTCATCTGGCGGCCGTGGTTAGGGTTGAATACTGTAGCATCGTTGCCGTAAGAAGGAGGAGTGTGTATTATGGTTTCACGTAGTAATGTTCGGACGAATGCTATCGTTTTTAGCATCCTTGGCGTAGTGATTGGTCTGCTTATTCACTTTATCACCCTTAGCTCGCCCCGCTTCAACTGGATCGATCCAGTGTTAGTCGAGCCAGAAGCCCTGATTAACACAATTGTTGCTGGCCTGTCCTGCTGTGGTATGATCTAAACGAACGATAGTTACTCGTGTGTGTAGACACCGTACAACCGCCAGCAGGACGTGCTGGCGGTTGCGTGTTTTTCACCAGGATACGCAAGTCTTTGCACGGTCATCTGTATTGACTCAAATGAATAGTTGGATGTATAATAAGCAAAAGCTCAGAACCGTAGGCGCGTCAAGGTCTGGTGTGCTACGCAATCTATCAACGGCTTGTAGCGCGTAGATGATTGTGCAGGTGTAGAGGCGATGTCGTATCGGATGGCTGAAATGTGTGTACCTTCACTCCACCATTGGTTAATCTGTGGTAGAGGCGGCATGACCACCAGGATAAGATAATGGGTGAGTCAGCGCTGCTTTCTAACCTGGAATTGAGGAGACTTGCATATGCAAGAGCAACAAGGGCCAAGTGATCGTCAAATTGCGGTCTTTATCTCGATAGTTGTCGGCGCAATTGTGGCAATCATTACAACGGCAACATTTTATTGGATTTACGAGCTTGCGAGCGGTCCTGAACGACGGGCAGCCGCTATTGCGGCCGCAGCCCCCTATGATCTCAGCAACGAAGTGAAACGTATTGTGAACGCTGCCCCCAATCGAGTTCCAGAAGGCGATAACCGTCAGGTCTGGATGGGTGCAGAGGCCTGGCAGGCAGGTGTGCAGGCTGGTCAGGAGTATATTGCCCAGTATCCGCAGCCACAAAATGTGCAGATCTTGCGCAATATGACCTCTGCTCAGATCTGGGTCTATATGCAACAGTATGTGTCGGGCGCACTGGGTGTAGGGTGCCAGTATTGCCACGATATTAACAACTTTGCAGCGGATGCTTATCCACAAAAGATATCGGGACGCTTGATGCTGCTCCTGGTAAACGACATCAATGCGAACTTTATCGTAAATCTGCCAGGCTGGCAGAACAACTATGTCCAGTGTGCAACATGCCACTATGGGCAACCGGTGAACATGCCTGCGTGGGGGCCGGAATTTGAACGCATGAATCAGCCCATTCGCGTCAATGTAACCCCAATAGATGAAAATGGGCGGGTGATTCTCAATGAAGCTGATAAGCCCGCCGAGCTACGGGGTCTCGTGCCGCTTGAGGAAGCTATCCTGTACAAAGTGTTCAACTATAAAGTCTGGGCACCGTACGATCCGACTGATCCTACCAGTGGTCGAGGGACACTGGCCGTGACCTATGAGGACGATGAGCGGCGTGGCCCGTCTCAGGATCAGGTCAACATCAGCCAGGGTGCAATGAACTATATGGGCTGGTCGATTGGTCAGGGATGTACGTACTGTCATAACTCGCGCAATTTCTATGCCTACGAAGAGACCGTTCCTGGCAACCTGCCTTCTCCAGAATATGCAGTCAAACGGCTTAAGACCCAGCGTATGCTGTTGTTGACAACCTGGATGGCCGAGAACTGGTCGCGCTATAACATTATTCCGAAAGATATACCGGTTCAGGGCGAAGGGCCGTTGCTAGTCAACCAGCAATATCTGAAGCAGTACAATGGTCAATACTTTGCAATCCCTGGTTGCTATACTTGCCATCAAGGCAATGCTATTCCTCGAGCAGCCATTAATGCGGATGCGGTACCAGAGGGCGATGCGGGTGTTTCTATCTTCCCGCCCGCAATTCGTGGTCAATAGGGGTTCCGTCTAACTCATTGCGAGAGAGTCGGTTGTATAATGATTGCTGGTGTTGTGCAACGATATTCGGGTTAGTATTAACCTGACTATACGTTACAAGATAAACTGGCAACAGATGTACAACCGACTTCTGTTTGTATTTCCTAAAGGAGGGTTGCTGATGGATCTCCGCGAAGGGCCAGTTGCCGCACCGTCGGCTACGTCACAGGCTGCATCGCCTGTTGCAGGTGCTGGTATGTTGATTCGTCGTACCATTATGCTGATGAAGCCCGTCACCTGGTTTGCTGCATCATGGGCCTTCATGTGTGGTGCGATCGCCAGTGGTGCACTGGGCTGGTCGGTTGACTCAATTAGTCGTTTACTGATCGGTATGATCATGGCTGGCCCCATCTTATGCGGGTTATCTCAGATTGTCAATGACTACTGTGACCGTGAAGTCGATGCGATTAACGAACCTCAACGACTTATTCCATCAGGACTGGTCAGTGTGCGGCATGTGTTGATCACGACCATTGTGCTCACATGGATCGGCTGTGGCATTGCGCTCTGGATGGGGCGTGAAGTGGCTCTCTTTGTTGGTATTGGCTTCCTCTTTGCGCTCGCCTATAGCATGAAACCGATACGGGCCAAGCGGAATGGCTGGATTGGCAACGCACTGGTGTCCTTCTCCTATGAAGGTCTGGCATGGGTTGCCGGTCATGCAGCGCTGGCGGCTCTGTCCTGGCAAAGTGCGCTCATCGCGGTGTTCTATTCCATCGGGGCCCATGGGATTATGACCGTCAATGATTTTAAGAGTATGACGGGTGATATACGGATGGGTATTCGCAGCATTCCGGTACAATATGGTACCGCAAAAGCGGCATGGCTGGTCGTATGGACAATGGCCATTGCGCAGATTGCGGTTATAATAGCGTTAGCAGTATGGGGCCATTGGATCGCTGCCGGTGTTGTGTTGCTGCTGTTGCTGATTCAGGGTGTGCCCTATGTACGTTTTATCCGTGACCCGGAAAATAATGCGGTATTCTTTAACGCGACCGCGATCATGCTCTATGTGTGGGGTATGCTCGCAGCGGCTATTGGTCTGGCTGGATAGGAGGTTCGCATGGCCCAACGTGTGCTGGTTGTTGGTGCCTCGGTCGGCGGGGCAACAGCGGCAACAACGCTCTGTGCAGCGGGAATTGAAACGGTAATGCTGGAGCGTGAACTGGTGAAGGCAAAACCGTGTGGTGGCGCAGTTCCACCGGCTGCATTCCACGAGTTTGATATTCCCCAACACTTGATTGATCGCAAGATCCATAACTGTCTGGTGGTTTCGCCCAGCGATCAACAAGCCCATGTGCCCGTTGCAGGCAGTAATCCCGGCACTGATGACTATGTGGCGATGGTGCGGCGTGAAGTTTTTGATCATTTTTTGCGTGAACGGGCCCAGGAACGTGGCGCTACATTGATCCAGGGTACCCTGACAGGCTTGCAGGTACACGCTACGGGCGTGGAAGCGGTGTATCAAGACCCGGAAGGCCAGGAGCAACGGTTGCGCGCCGATGTGGTGATCGGTGCCGACGGTGCCTATTCCTCAACGGCACGTTTGCTCGGACTGGCACCACCGCCACGTGCAGTAGCTATTCAAGAACGTATTGCGTTGCCACCCGCACAGATGGCACGCTGGGAAGATACGGCGGATCTCTATTTAGGGCATGAGGTCAGCCCCGATCTCTATGCATGGGCTTTTCCCAAGCGCGATCATATTGCGGTCGGTGTCGGTGTTGGCCCGGCACATACCAGAGGGATTAAGCAGTACCTGGAGAATTTCAAGCAACGCCTGGGCAGCGCCCTTGATGGTGGCAAGCTGCTGCTACGCGAAGCCCACGCGCTTCCGATGGATCCGCGCAAGCATATGGCGTTTGATCGAGTGATGCTGGTTGGCGATGCGGCAGGACTGGTGGTGCATACTTCTGGTGAAGGGATTTACTGGGCGATGAAGAGCGGGGAAATGGCCGCCCAGACCCTGGTACAATACCTTGATGCTCCCAGCGCTGCAAACTTGCGCACCTATGAGAAGCAGTGGTGGCGGCGCTATGGCAGCATGTATACCTTCTTGCGCTTCTTGCAGGCCTGGGGCTATGGCAATGAGCGCCAGATGGAAGTGTTTACCGAAATGTGCCGTAACAAGGACGTGCAGCGCCTGACATTTGATAGCTATATGCATAAGCGGATGGCTCCCGCGCCCTGGAAGGCCCAGCTGGGCATGACCCGTGATATTCTGGTCAGTCAGATGCGTAACTATGTGTGGCGGCGTCCCTCACAACGGCGTAATATGTTACCGGCGTCTTGAAAATACCATCGATATCATCCTCGACGCGCATATGCTGGTTTTTTGTAGGGGTGGGATGTGGTATACTGCGTCCCACCCTTTGTTGCCGGAACGCTATCAATATCCTTCAGGAACACGATAGCGCTCCAGGTTCTGAAACAGTGTCGTATTGGCCTCAAAGCGTAACGGCACCACACCGAGCGGGCCATTACGATGCTTGGCAATATGGATCTCGGCAATGCCTTTCTTGTCGGTTTCTTTATCATACAAATCTTCGCGATAAATGAACATCACAATGTCGGCATCCTGTTCAATCGAGTTGTGAACGATAAAATCATTCGCAACAAAATTATGATGTATATCAACCGTCAGGTCATACACATCAGCAACGCCATCGAATTCAATCGCAACAATGGTATCCCAGTATACCTCAGCCCTTCCGGTTTTCCCCGCCGCAAGGGTCGGATAGAGGGGTGGGGGCTGGTTCGCGTGGCCCCTTGTTCTGAGAGACACCGGATACCACAGTTGTTTGTAAGCCATACGTGATAGGACGGTCGTCCCAGACACTGTTAAGGCAAGATGATCAACCGCTTCTGCACGGGTGCCATCTTGCGTCGTGTTGTAAATCGGCTGACATGATAAGATACATCTGTTACCAATCCAATAACCAGCGTATGTTTGTTCTGGCCGAACGAGTGTCGTGGACGATGAACCAGGAAGCTGACGAAGCAGGGCGATGCGCTCGCTCGATTCCAATTCGTCAAGCCGTTTCCAGCCATGGATCGTCAGAAACTGGTGGTTGGCGGTTGCTCGAATGGCCCGCCCGGTTCTCGTCTTTATCCAGTAGACTGGTTTGTGCCCGGTCGCAAAAGCCTTCAACACAGGTGCTGGTTCGACGTACCACGACTCCATATTCAGTGCCAGTACATTGAATCCACGAGTTCCAACCAGTTCATCCATCCGTCGATAGATTCCTTCATCGGGCAGATACACCCGTGTGTCACCAGTAAGACAGCCAGACTCACGCAGATCACTCAATACCGGCACATGGTTTATACGCCCCTCAACCGCGCGCGAGAGCTGGCTCAACGCGATCACGGGCACATTTAACTCACGCGCCAGCGCCTTCAGCCCTCGGCTAATCTCACTAACTTCCTGTACCCGATTGTCTGTACGTCGGCCTTGCATGAGTTGCAGATAATCAATAATCAGCAGACTGATGCCGGCTTCAGCATGCAGGCGCCGCGCCTTGCTGCGCACATCCATAATGCTCAATCCAGGTGTATCTTCAATATAAATGGGAGCAGCAGACAAAATACCCATCGCATCCATCACTGCCTGGAGGTCGTGATCGCGTATATTGCCCGTTCGTAGCCGCTGCGTGTCGATACCCGTATGCATAGCGATCATCCGTTGTACCAGTTGCTCCCGGCTCATCTCCAGGCTAAAGATACCGACCGTGTTGTGCTTGAGCCCCACATGATAGGCAATACTGAGTGCCAGGCTCGTTTTACCAACACTCGGTCGTGCCGCCAGAATGATAAGATCCGATGCCTGCAGGCCACCCGTAATCTCATCCAGATCGCGATAGCCCGTTGGTAACCCTCCGACCTCGCCACGATGTTCGTTCAGATAGTTGATCTGTTCAAAATACTCATCAACGACTTTGCCGATATGGACAAAATCCTGGCCGATGCGGCGTTGGGAAACCGCAAACAGTTCAGCCTCTGCCTTGTCGAGCGTGGTTTCTAACTCTTCTTCTTCCTGATAGCCCAGACGGGCAATCTTGCCGCCCGTTTCGATCAAACGTCGCAAGATAGCAGTCCGTTCGACAATCCGGGCATAATACTCCACGTGTACGGCCGTCGGTACCTCAGCCACCAGTTCACCAAGATACATGATCCCGCCCACTAGGTCGAGGCGGTCATTGCGGCGCAATTCATCCGCAATTGTTGAAAGATCTGGTGGAACGCGCCGATTGTAGCATGCCAGCATCGCCCCATAGATCCAGGCATGCTTCTCCAGATAGAAATAATCGGCCGGCAACCACGGGGCAATCGCAATAATGGCATCGCGTTCCAACATCACCGAACCGAGAACGGCCCGTTCAGCGTTAATATCCGCGGGTAAGGATCGCTCCATGCAGTTTATCCACAGCTTACGAGCGTTAATCCGCTCATCATCCAGAGGTTATCCACAACCAGTCTCAAAAATAACAATGTGCCTGTGGCATAATGCCAGGCACATTGCGCAGCGCTCGTCTCCTTTGATTCATTTACAGGCGGTACGCAGTCACGTGAACCGCCTGATCCATATGAATGATGATGATGTGTATCAGCTAACTCGTCGCCGATGGTTCAGGCTGCGGAGGCAGTTTGGAACCAGGAAGAGACGACTCACTCTCCAGTGACTCAACAACCACATTCACCAGTGGTTCCAGATTGAAGCCCAATCGTATCTTGACCGGGTATACGCCGATACGCTTGATCGGATCATCAAGATCGATTTTGCGGCGATCCACGTCGATCCCCAGTTGTTCCTGCAATTTCGCAGCAACATCCGCATTTGTGACCGAACCATAGAGCCGATCCAACTCACCAGCACGCACCACAAACCGCAGTGTCGTGCCACTAATACGATCTGCCAATGCTTCTGCATTACGTCGGGCTATTTCAGCGCGCCGCCGTTCGGCCTTGAGGCGTTCCTCTGCCTGACGCACCTGACCACGAGTCGCCAGTACGGCCAGACCTTTGGGGATCAGATAATTGCGGCCAAAACCACCAGCTACGTCTTTAATATCGCCAGCTCGTCCCAGTTTCTCAACATCTTGAACGAGCAATACCTTCATTTTGGCACTCACGCTTTATGCTCCTTGTCACTTTCTCCGGTTTTATCGGCTTGTAATGATACCATAGGCAAACGAAGATCGTCAATGACAGGGATAATGAGGGTGGCTTGAGTCCCAGGTTCTCCGTGCCTGCCGCAGTGGAGACGCTCTTTCAGGCTGCCGCAGGTGCAAAAGACGTCTGGTTCATACGCCTGCATACCTCGTGTGAATCACAAATGTGATACAAACCCTAATCTACGTTATAATAGATTAGCATCATCCTGATAACAGTCTATGCGTGTGTCGCTGGCATGGTACTGGCGATGTCAACGATGTATCTTTATACTCTAGCGCGGACGGGCAAAAGGTGATAGACACACCAGCATCTCTGGCATGGATTCGGTCTATGCGCAAAAGTGTCGATCGCACTGTGATATACTTTGCAGGAATTCGGTCATGTCAAATCTACGCTTTGATTGGCGCTGGGTGGCGCTGATCGTTATGGTGGCCGCTATTGCGAATGGAACACGGTTACCCTGGCCAATACTCTCGGCTGTGTTTACCGGCGGTGGTGGGTATTTGCTCTACCTGGGGTGGCAGATGTGGAGTGGTGACAGTATTAGTTCCCGCCGGGTAACGTACTGGCGTGGGCAACGCATCGAGACCTCGACCAGACAACGAATGAGTATACCCCCATTACGTGCCGTGGTTCCTGCCCTGCCGTACCTGTTGATTGGCCTGGCACTCGTCGTAGCCGGGGTATCTCTTGTGTTGCGACAGTTCGGTATCCAGGTTCTATGACATGTCTCAGAGAGCCAGGATATCCAGACTCTCTGAGACAAGAGAAGAGAGGAGAAGGAGATGACCTAAGTATAACACCTTCAGCGGCTGATGTTTGTACGCTAGATCACATGATTCATAACATTCTTTTTAATAGAACAAACCTCGTTTAAGCAACACGCCTGAACCACAGAGATTAGGTCGTGTGCTTCCCGCTATGAGAAGCGCTCGTGGCTGATCCCTGGGAATATATACCGTAACAGTGTCCTTATCTATGCATGACACTAGTGATCGTTGCCATAACCTGGTATTATATCAGGCGGATGGATTAGTATGTAGAGTGGCGAACCCTGGTAGTTTAAGATTATTACAACGGAGAGGCTTTGATATATGGCAGCGCGTAGCCTTCTCACACGCAAACGTCTGCTATCTGAACGGCAAGAAATATTACACACCGAACTGCGGGCGTTGCTTGAGCGTCTCGCTGCAGCGTTGGAGCGCTTTGGGGATATAGCGCCTGCTGACGCGCGTGCGTTACGAAATGCCCTTGAACATCTCGATGAACTGTTTTTGCTGGTGATCGTCGGCGAGTTCAATTCGGGGAAGTCAACCTTCATTAACGCCTTGCTCGGTGCGCGTGTTTTGCCCGAAGGTGTTACTCCAACGACCGATCAGATAACGTTGTTGCGTTATGGCGATCAGCCTCAAGATAATTTACGGGAGGCTTTTCTGCTTGAGCGCAGCTACCCTGCCGATGTGTTACGGCAATTGACGATTGTAGATACCCCTGGTACGAACGCGGTTATTCGGCGTCATGAGGAGCTTACCCGTGACTTTATTCCCCGTGCGGATCTTGTTCTCTTCATGACCTCAGCCGATCGTCCCTTTACTGAGAGTGAACACGCATTTTTATCGATTATTCAGGAGTGGGGCAAGAAAATTGTCCTGATCTTGAACAAGATTGATATCCTGGAGGATACCGAACTTGAGCAAGTCCTGGAGTTTGTGCGTAATAATGCGCGGGACGTCTTGTCCACCACGCCAGAAGTCTTTCCAGTCTCGGCCCGGCTTGCGCTTCGTTCACGCATTAGTGACTCGTATGGTAGCCAGTGGGAAGCGAGTCAGTTTTCAGAAGTAGAACGCTTCATTCTCGAAACACTTGATGAAGAAATGCGTGTGCGTCTTAAGCTGCTCTCTCCGCTTGGTGTCGGGGAACATCTGGCCCAGATGTATCTGACATTGACCGATAATCGCCTGGCTACGCTGCGCGAGGATTTTACCACCCTCAGTAATATTGACCAGCAACTGGATATGTTTCGTGATGACTTGAGTACCGATGTCCAGTATCATTTGAACGAAATTGATGCCATCCTGCTCGATTTGGAGAAGCGCGGGCTACGCTTCTTTGACGATATGATCCGCATCCACCGCTTGCCAGATCTCTTACGGTCAGAACATACACGCGCGAAATTTGAACAAGAGGTTGTAGGAGATGTCACGGTGCAGATTGAACAACGGGTGCAATCGCTCATTGACTGGATGGTCGAGAAAGATTTACGTCTGTGGCAAAGTACCACCGATTATATCAATCGGCGGCGTGTCTTACACAACCAGGATGGGATGATTGGTGAGGTCGGTGGTTCATTTGAGTACAATCGCGGTGCACTGCTCGAAACGGTGGGCCAGAAAGCGCGACTCATTGTCGCAGGCTATGACCGTGAGAAGGAGTCACAGTTACTGGCAGATGAAATTCGGGCGTCAGTGGCTGCCACTGCGATTACCGAGTTCGGCGCACTGGGCCTGGGTGCGTTGCTGCTGGCAGTGTTTCAGGGCATTTTATTTGATGTCACCGGTATCATTGCGGCCACTGTCGTGGCGATTGGCGGCTTCTATTTGCTTCCCGCCAAGCGGCGGCAGGCCAGGCGCACCTTTAGCAATCGGATCGATGAGTTACGGGCACAACTACGGCAAACCATCCAGCGCCAGTTTATCAGTGAAGTTGAGCAGTCACTGGCTCGCATCCGCGAGGCGATTGGTCCCTATACACGCTTTGTGCGAGCGCAACGGGAACAACTCACGGATCTGCAGCGAACATTTTCGGATATTGAAAGCGAACTTCATCGTCTCCGGGCAGATATTGAGTCATAGGAATCTGAAAGCCTGTCTGGAAAGCCATAATGTATAACAAGTCGTTCACACAGAGGCTGAACAAACGCAGCCAGACAAAAAAGTAAGGGGGATGGAAGCGAACTTCCATCCCCCTTGCCGGTCACCAGATCTGTATAGAGCAGTACAGAAACTTCCGAGGTATGCATACCTCGATGATAAATCCCTAGAAAGGAGGTGATCCAGCCGCAGCTTCCGCTACGGCTACCTTGTTACGACTTCGTCCCAGTCGCGACCCCGGCCCTCGGCCGCTGCCTCCGCGAACGGTTAGCGAACGGACTTCAGGCCT